>JAABUK010001737.1_pt1 | contig 40959 bp, 55 predicted proteins | sample 5559141 | NCBI WGS metagenome assembly JAABUK01 (sample SAMN10711869, study PRJNA513367) | rock metagenome | isolation source: Antarctica rocks | place: Antarctica: Victoria Land, Pudding Butte nord | collected 2016-01-03 | reverse complement strand
CCGATGCTTCATCAAGACCATACCTGAGCCATATTGGAGGTTGCCCGGGAGATGTCATGCCGGCGCTCCATCAGGTGGGCGGCCCCCTTCTGCATGGCGGGGCCGTGTCTCTCCAGCATGTGTGATGCAGCCCTAGCCATTGGCATGGCAGCAGCCCCTGCCACGGCCCCAACAGCCCCTGCTTCCATCAACTGTGATGGGGATCTGCAACAGCATGCCAAGGGTTAGAAGGTTACAGGTTGGGTGAGAGGTTGGAAGGTTAGAGAGAAGGTTAGAGGCATCACACATGTTGCAGACTGTCCAAACAGCTCCTGCTTCCATCAGATCAGCTTCCATCAGCAATGGGGATGTGCAACAGCATGCCAAGACAATTGTAAGACTGGAGCTTAAAGAGATGGTCATAGGCTCAAAATCAGCAGGTTTGCAGATATTGTAAAGATTCTTGTCTTTGTCATGAGCTGCAAAGCCATCCTCTCAAAAGGGGTGACAACATCAAGAGACTTGCTGAAGGCTTTATCCAGAAACCCAATCAATGTCTGTTTGCTCCTTTCTACATTCGTTTGTTTCCAGTGGCAAGCAAAACAGCAGTATCTGGGAACAACACCCGCCCACCTAGCCATCCTCTCAAAGGGGGTCACCACATCGAGGGACTTGCTGAAGGCCTTACTCAGAAAACCCAAGCGAAGTCTGTTTGCTCCTTTCCGCACATATTTGTTACCAATGGCAATCAGCACAGGAAAGGAAAGCAACTCACCTAGCCATCCTCTCAAAAGGGGTCACCACATCAAGAGACTTGCTGAAGGCTTTATCCAGCAAAACAAGCAACCTTCAATCATTTCTTTCTGCATTCATTTGTTTTCGCAGGGTCGGATATGTCCAGTGACAACCAAACAAGCAGTGTCTATGAAAGACAACCCACCTAGCCATCCTCTCAAAAGGGGGTCACCACATCAAGAGACTTGCTGAAGGCCTTATCCAGGAAAGCGCTGGGCAGGCGCTCAATGACATCACTGGCTGAGTCCATTGCGTCTGCTGCATGCTCCAGAAAGGGCCTCACAAAGTTCTCCACTGACGCGTTGATAGCGTTGCTCACTGCTGTGTGCACGTGATCCTGCAATCAGTCATCACAGGACGTCAACAAAGAAAAGAGAAGTTGACGCATTGATGGCGTTGCTCACTGCTGTCTGCACGAGATCCTGCAATCAGTCATGACAGAATGTCAAAAAGAAAAGGGAAAGAAACATCCCTTGCACCGATTAAATTGGGAGCCTCCAAAGGAAGCAGCCTGGAACTTCTCACAAAGTATCAGCTACAGATAAGCGTTGGACAGCACCTAGTTATGACTTTGGGATCATGTAGAGTGAAAAGTGAAGGCAGTGTAGGGGCTTGATGTTAGTATGTGCGCAGTTGAAGCAGATTTCCATCATGCATTGAAGTTGATATATCTGCAAGAAGCAATCACACAGCCGATTTTGTTGAATACATCTCATGCAATGTCAATGACTCTGCTATGTGGCCAGTCAGAGATTGATGTCATGTTGTCCACCATCTTTCAATGTGGAAAGCTGTGGCTGTGTAATAATGCAGCAACAGCAGCAGCTGTCCTCCAAGCGTTGTATATATTTATACACTCATTGCAGGAATTTGCTTTGCGCACACCTTGTTGATGAATCAATGTCATACGCTCTGACCTTGTACAGCTTGTTGCAGCCTTCCAATGCCTTGTTTTGACATTCAGCGCATGGTCAAGCTCTGCCCTATAAACTCACAAACCAGAGCAGGCAAACATGCAAGTGTTTTCTACCACCCACACATCTTCCTGATTTCATTTGTTGATTGGTTGTGCAGCTGCAAATGTGTGCGAATGGGCAACTCATGTCCACCTGGAGTTGTCATCATATGACAAGACATCAGGCCCTGTCTTCGGCCAAGGTCACAACCACCATGCCTTCAGTGACCTTGAACATTATGGTGAATTTGATGAGCGCACCATATATCCAACCCACACCACGCCTAGCATGTCGGCCCTCAGCGCCATAGCAAACCTCAAGGCTGAGTGTACGGAGAGTATGGACAGCACGTCTTCTTCTCTCTGCTCGTCAGTGGCCCATGATGCATCACATCAGTTGTTTGAGAATCTGCCAAGGACCAGTGAGTCAGAAGGCACAGCAACTGTTGAGAGAGCTGGGAGTTTAGATGAGCAGATGGGTCTACAGCCAGACCACATCCCCTCAAACTATGGCGAAAGCAGCTCCACAAGTCCTCCCAGGCCCAACCCACATGGATTAGCAAGTGCATTGCAGATCAACGTTAGGGAAGTGCTTGGACATGGAAACACTGCAACCATCTATGCAGGTAAGTCTTGTCACATGGAGTTGTTGCAAGCCAATCGTGGTGACAGCCATTGACAAGCGCATGCCGACTTCTGTACCTAACTGGGTGCAAACTCCGCAACGAGCCACCTTGTTTGTCATGCTAAGGCCCTTGTGAGCTGACAACAGCCCTCATGCACTGCTCACAGATCGTGTGTATTGCGATCTACCCCTGTCACAAATGAAACCTGAATTGCTTAAAGCCAAAATGCGATGCTGCATCCAATTCAAGCTGTGTCTTGCATAGAATCACTTGTATGCTTTCGGGAGTGAAATTTATGAATTGATTAGGCCTTGTCCCCGCTTCATCAGGTTGTTTGTCGCATGCTTACATAGCTTCAGACAACTTGTTGACATGTGTGCCTGAATGTGTGACAATTTTTAGCTTTCATCACCATTCTAGGGAAACGGCTAGCACTGTCATTTTGGCTTTGCATTTTGGTACACAGCAATGATGTGATGACGCTGTCAGCTCGTTATGGAGATGTGACCACACTGGCTGGGTCATTGTCATGCATCTCTTCTAGAGGCTTTTACCACAGGACTTATGGCCTATATGTGTGACCGTCACAATGCACCATAATGACCGTGTGTGCAGGTTACTATGAAGGCAAGCCTGTTGCCGTGAAGGTTACTACGCCCTACCACAAGGCTCATCACATGTACTCTAAGGAGCTCAGGATACTGCAAGAGGTTTGGGCCTACCAATAGATTCAGACCCTTTTCACCAGAGTCCGGAATTTGGGTGAAGCCCTGCAGAAATTCCGAATTCCGGTAAACTCACTACATCAATTTTGTATTCCAATGGAGACCCTAAATCCTGGAGTTACGTGGCTGTATTGCACGTGCTGGATCTCAGTGACAAAGGCACTTGCCACAATTGCATTCCCACCTTGGACTGTTTTGATATTGTGTACCTGAGCAGCGTGTATGCATTGATGCTGGCCTGACAAGATTGAAAATTCTATGCTGCACAGCTGAAAGTTCAGGGCAAGGAAACTTGCAAATGTCCTTGCAGGTAGTAGTGGGTGACCAAGAGGTCACATCACCTGTCAAAGCAGCCGTGATTGACTATGCCATAGCAAAGTTGTGTGGCTTAAAATAAACTCTGAAGCGCGATCGCGAGGGATCGTGTTTGAGCAGGAGCTCGGGGACCACACCTGAGTATGCGATGCATTGTTGTTTCGGTGCAACATTGTGTGGCTTGCCACTGCCATTGTTTCACCAGGCCAATATGCTGGCAATACAAGAGGCGCTTGCAGATCTCTAGATCTAGAGGACTTGTTGAGTCTAGGAATGCTGCTGATGCTGGTGTGTATTTGTCCAATTCTGCATTGCATGAGTGTGGCTGTGTTGCGTGATAGGCACTGAGACCACAGTGGAGATGTATGCAGCTGGTGACCTCCTTCTGGAAAAAGAAAAGAAAAGACTACGCCTTTCGGCGTCAATTTAATGAAAAGCCAAGTATTATACCGGGCTGCCCAGAGACCTCCTTCTGTCGTCATACCTGTCTTCTGCCATGCCATCAGGTCAGCTCCCAAATTAACATGCATATGCATCATCAAGCTGTTTCAACCTGCTTAGTAATCTGCAGTGCAGTCAGAGATCTTGCATGGTCATCATGAGCAACGGTCTGAGGGTTCTATTCAGAATCATAGATCCGCATTGATGTTACTTCCATTCATTGTAAACAAGCTGTGTGCAAGTCATCATGATGTACAACAGCGTGAGAGTTGTTGTTCAGAATGGCCAGTCATCCTAAGTGAAGCGAAAGTTGTCTTTGAAACCCATGCTCTTGCTCAATGTGCAGCAGTGAGTAAACAAAAATCCCAAAGAGAAGCTGCAGGCATGGCACCCATGCATTTTTCTTTGTAATTTCATTTGTCTGTGATTTCTTGTTCAGGTGCCAGTGTCGTCTCACCTGAGACAGCAGCAGCAGGGCAGGCTTTGTTGCAGTGCCATGACAATCCTGTTAGCACTGGTCATGCTAGGAGGCACAGTGAAGCAGTAGCCAACCTGGAACCTTATGTTGATCACATGGCAAACCGGTACAATAAGTCATCCAAGGTCCAGAGTTTTGAGGTTGGTGACCATGTGGGCTTGCAGATTCCCAATGAGGTCAGAGAGAAGATGGACCCCAGATTTGGAGTCTGCACGGTCATCAGTGAACAGCGCCTTGATGGTTACAAATTACGCTGTGAGCATGGTTTGGTGCAAGGGGTCATCCGTACTGAGCAGCTAGTATCTTGATTTTGCGGATTATTATGTCGCCTGAGGTGCTTGTTATGTGACACTTGGCAGCAGTGTCATTGGTTGCTGCATGCCCAAATGCTGGATGTAGTGCTGACAGAAATTCTGTGAATGCATGCCGCAAAGCGCTGTCACAGCTGCATGCACTGAGTCTTTGATCATTAGGTGTGCAGTTAATGCCAGAGTGTCTTTACCTTGTCAGACTGTGCATCTGACGTCTGGCATAGATGCAGCAGCTCTGGCTGTGATATTGACAGCTGTGTCTTTGCAAGCACCTGCTTGGGCAAATTCTTGCAGCTGTGGTCTGATATGCTGCGGCTGTTTTGGTGATGCTTGCACTCATTGCTTGATCTATGCAGACAAGCTGCAACACCAGTCAATTTTGCACACAAGAAGATGTGCAACGGCACTGATGTTGCGCTCATAAATCTATGATCCTTGCTATATTGGCAGCGCTGCTGTGTTACAGAGATAGCTTTGAATCAACCAAAGGGAAGCCGCCGGAGGCCGAAATGCAAATCTGCGCAATGCGTGCTGATTAAGATTTCAGAGATGAGCAAGGGATTGACCTTTACAGTCGCAGCTTCCGGCAGGAAGTGCAGAGGACGTGCTGGGCAAGGACTGCAGTGGACAAATCGAGTCGGTCAACTTCTTTGATGCACCGTAGACAAGTTATGTATCCGTGAACAATCACATCTCCATACTACTATACATGGCGTACGAAGACGTGCGCTGTAAAGCCATTTGGCTGTTTCAGTGGCTGGCTCTTGGACTTTCAATACCCGGGCTGCTGTTTGGCTGGGCTGTCATCGCGTGGAGCTGCTTCCTTTTCCTGGTTGGTGCGCTTGTGCTTGGAGGGATAAGCCAACTCTTCAGCTTATGTAGCCATTGTGCCATCAAACAGAGCAAGTGATCTCCTCGAAGGATACGACAACTAACGAAGAAGTGAGTGATCAAGAGTTGCAAGGACAGTGACTGATTCAGCAGTCCTGCCGACAATTTTCAGACTTGGCACATAAAGCTTGCCAGGATAAAGCTACCTTGCATCGGCACAAAATATACTGACAGTAGAGGCGGTTAAGTTGTGATCCTTCTTGGCAGCATGGTAATGTGACAGATTTTGTGTTACAGTACTGTTAGCTTGGAACAAAAGCATTTCCAGCTTCAATGGGATGGCAGCTGCAGCTGCAAAACAGTGAGCTTTTACTGACTTATGATGAAGATATTCGTGGTGAGTGTTTGGTGTGATCTGCACACGATCTGCAGTCAGTGACGAGTGTTAGTGCTATGCTGGTGAATAAAACCATCAAGTATCAATTGATTGGATCTAGACGAGTGTCCTGCTGTTACAGTGCAGCGTCTGACGAGTGTGACTCACTGGCAGCCATTTGTTTCTCTTCCCCTGCACTCCTGGCCTGGCTGATGCAGCATATGATCAGCAGTTTGCTTACAGCATGCAGGCACGAACATAATAGGATTTTGAGCCATTGGATTGCTTGTTTGTACTACAGTCTACGTATTCGGTAGAGCGTAATACTACAGCAGCAGCTGCTGTTCGTCATGATCTTGACATCTCGAATTCACAAGCAGCAGACATTGACATCACCATAGGCAATTTGAAGCAGATGTGCAGTACTAGTGTGTAGTACCACCTGTTCGCATTAACGCATGCTGCAGCCTATCAATGCGTTAACATACTCATGCAATACCTGTACCACGTCATGCTGCAAGTCTTGGACATGAGAAACATCATTTTCCCACCTTCTTTCAGGAAAAGCTGAGCACCTGCAGGCTGCAAGCTGGGCTGATTGCTGCATGCACATGCTCAGATGCATGCACAGTGCAGCTTGTGCAAAGCCGTCATTGCTGAATATACATCCTGGCTTTTGAATAATCATCTATTGAGTAGAAAGTGCAAATTGCATGTCACAGCAGCCGCTGGTCCTAAAGCATTGGCATGTCGGTGTAGTATCCTATTCTGCTCAGCACTGAAGAGGAAGACAAGCTGCACACAAACACATTGCACATTGATAGGCTCTATATACCGGTATGGTAAGGTATGGTATGGTAGACATGTCACATGGTATGGTACATGTGTCTATTGACGGCAGGCCGAAGCTGCCACAGAAGCTGCTAGTTATTGCGGTCACACTGCTGCATAGTCAGGAATTCATCCAGGGTATGGCCAAAAGCTGTCGCGATTGTACACATCCATGGGAAACAGCTCGTACGGGTCTGGGTGGCGTTCTTGGTTGTTGCGGCAGACAGATCGCCATTCCTGAAACTGCTGGCTGCTGTCTGTCGCAGGTGCAGGGGGATGCACGGCTGACGCTGCACTGCTGAAATGTGCACTGCTGAAATGTGATGCATCACAGCTGAAATGAGCTGCATCAAAGCTGAACTGTGCAGCATCAAAGCTGCCGAACTTGAGGCCTGTGACAGGGCTGCAAAGTTGTGAGGGCTCTGTGTTGGGGCTGGCAGGTGTTGGCATGGTTGGGGGCACCTGTATCAGCACAGACAATATTTGCAGCAAAATGTTGGAATGTTCCAAGAACCTGTGTCAACAAATGCATTCAAGCCCAAGGTTTTTTTTATATAGAAAATATGACACCTATATCAGGAGGTTTGTAGGTCAACACATGCTTGTAACACAACTGTCAGCTGCAACTGTTGAGTTTTATATCAAGCGTGAAACACAGTGTCTGGGTGGCGACACACAGCATGACACAGCCATAGTTGGCAGCAACCATGATGTGTTTCAACAGATTGACATCCGGGCAAAACACTTGCATTGGGAATGTATGACATTCTCACATTTGCCTCTTGTCCTGAAGCACATGGCCCAGGAAGTACTGGCATGTATGATGATTGGTTCATGATGGAGTGTACTGACAACTCCTCCTGCAACCGTGAACAACAGTGTTGAAGCACAGTTTTCATGGATGTGAATAGCTATTTTCATCAGATGTGACATGGAAAGCTATTGTACACTGTTGTGCTTGCCGCCACGGTAATTTTCAGGCATGTGGACAGCTGCGTTCAGCAGATATGACGTGGAAAGCTATTGTACACTGTTGTGCTTGCCGCCACATGAACAATGCATGCACCAAAAGTGCACAGCGCCGCACATGATCTTGTAGGCAAACATCACAGGAAACAGATGACAAGCTTATGGTAAAATCTGCGTCGGCTGGACATTGGGTTCACCTTAGGCAGCTGTGAGAAGCTGTCATATGTGACATGGTTCGTAGTGAGAATGGAGGTAGATTCATGAGGCATATGTGCAACAGGCGCAGTCTCCTCCTGCACAGGCACTGTAAATGTCGGGCAGCAGAGTTGAGGCAAGAAAGAAGGAAAAGACTACATCTCTCGGTGTCAATGTGATGAGAAGCCAAGTATTATACAGGGCTGACCAGGTGATTTGAGGCAACACAGACTGTTTCTGCATGCTTTGCACAAATGCTGCTGACCTGTCCTTCCTTTGGCCTCTCTTCATCTGCTGGAGGAACCTGGAAAGCTGGTTGATGAAATCTTTTGCCCTACATCGACCAGCTTGAAGTGAGGACAGTTTATGTCATGCACAAGGTCAAGATGTGAGGTTCGTGTTGCACCTGAGGAGTCCTCGTGGTGGACCTGGAAGCATCACGCTCGATTGCAAACTCCGTCTCTGCCATCCTGCCCACAACTTTGATTTGGGGACTGTGAGGCTGGGCTGCGGTGACTGGCTTCTTCATCTGCAAAGTGATTTCTTGTTGTACATAAGCAAAGATGGTGTGCAAGCTGCCACAAGCTTGACCTATAGCCTGGTTGACTATAAAGTGGCCGATGCTCATGCTCATGTGCAGCAGATTCTGGACATTTGGCTTACATTGCGAGCTGGGCGCACTTCTTGAGGCAACAACAATGGGAATTCGTCCAAGTCCGCAATGCGGCCGGTGTTCACAGCTCTGCGATCGTAACTCATCTTGCGATGCAGCCACTACAGAAGGACGTGAAAGACCGCTCGACGCCGCCCAGCAATTGCAAGGCTAGCGGTGGTCACTCGGGACAATCAGACTCAACTGCGTGTGTACCTGGTTTCGCTGTTTCGCCGCTGGCCAGCTTAGTTGCCGCACATTGCTCAATGCTGCCTGTCAAGGAGTCGGTCACACACACATTCAGTCAACTTGTGTGACTCACAAGTTGACTGAGTTGTGTGTGACTCACAACTGCATGCACGGGCTCATGTGCGCTCCTTTTTGTAGATTCCATCTAACCCTCAGGAGCGCCACATAAACCAAGATACCATACCGTATCAGATTCTGTAGCCCTGGCTGAGCTCAAGGAAACCCTGTTGATCAGCACCCTGAGCTGAAGCTCCATGGCGAGCACGTGTTATCATCTGTCAAAGAGGACCATCATAGGCTCGCAACTGGATTGGGAATTCCCCCAGCAAGTCTCTTACTGCATTGGAAAAGCCGACTAACAAAAGACAGCAAACCACACCACAAAACGGATCAAACAGTCTCTCATCATGCGGGTCCCCATTGTGGGGCTGTTGACGACCTAGATCAACATCAAAGCAAGGCATTCTGGGACAGTGCGATTACCCTCAAATGTACCTTCTGGTCGAAAACTGCACCCATAGTGCCTGTGTCAATGATCAACATATCTAGGGCTATTTGCTGTCGCCTACTGTAGTGGAAGTACAGAACACTGCAGCTGCAAGTGTGCTTGCTGTGCAATTTGCGGTGAGCAATCAGCCGTTAGGCTGAGTCAGCTGCAGATACAAATCAGAACATGAGGAGCAGAACTGTTGCTGACGTGTGGGACCGCTGCACTGGTGTCAGCTTGGTATCTTGTTAATCTATTATGTATAATGTAGTATAGCATATCATGATAAACGATGTACTGAGATCAATGTTGCACAATGACTGTATGCACTGCACAGATAGACAGGCAGGACTATTGACTCAGTCAGTATTGGTGAAAACTCACAGGCGCAGGCATATACAAAAGCGTCTGACTGAAACATGGCCGACCATCCTAATATCACTCTAGACATCCTCAATTCTGCAGGGGCAATCCATGATGCAGTGACACACATCTCTCAAGTGCGATGTCAGTAACACATACTTCCAAGCATTCTGTACCCCAACTGCTATCCACAACTCATCTGAACACTCAAGGTCGACATCAGTAAACGAACTGAATCCCACAAGCTATTGGGCAAACTAGTACTAGTGTTAACACTGTTGACACATAAGGATGGTGCCAATTGCATATATGTATATACTTGGACACACGATACTTGAAAGCCAAGGCCAGAGTTATGATGGGTCAATTGACAACATCCACATCATGTTGGCTATGCTTGCCATCAGAATCAGTGTCTTCATCAGCTGTGGCCTCTTCATCTTCTGCTTCAGCATCATCCTCGTCCGCAGAGCTGTGCAGATGTCCAGTCATGTGCTCCACCATACGATTCAAATCATGTGCATCCCCAGGCATGTGACTCTGAGTCTCAGCATGACTCACATAGGCAGGATCATCTGCATGCGGACTGGCTGATCTGTGTTGATATCCACCATCTGGTGGATGATCGTGAGATGATCCCTTTGCAGCAGCCTGGAAAGCGTCTGGGTTACTGTTATACATATTTGATGGGCCAGATCCTACAAGCTGATCTGGGTTGTCTCTAGACAACAGCCCCTCACCAGAAGTGTCCCATGCATCACCCTGTGTTTCCACTGTTTGGGTGTCATCATGCAGACCTGCAGCCCCATCTGAGGGCCCTGGGGCAGAGGCCCCACCCCCAGGGGAGGGCTGCTGCTGAGATTGTGCCCTTTCAGATGCCCCATCAAGGGCTGCTTCAGCAGTGCCAGCTGGCAGGCTGTCGTTGACAGACCGCCTTTGTTTTGCCTTGTGAGGCAAATCGCTGCTGGCAAGGCTCCTCTTCCTCTTCTGCTGTGCTTGTCTGCAGAAAAGGCACAGGGTTTAACTGGTGCTGCTTGAGAGGCATTCTCATGCGGTTGGGGACCCGTTGATCCGGTTGATGATCTGCTGAGGTAGTTGATGATCTGCTCATGCAATGGATGATCTGCTCACGATGATGATGATAGATCCTTCATGTGCATATAGTGCAATCAAGATCAAAGCCTGTTTGAAATGCTGCAGTAAAGTGGCGAGCACAGTATCCTGGATGTTTCGTCCTGAACAGCCTAGCACAGCATGGCAGAGCATCATGCAGCACAGCACAGCACAATGGCAAATCATGTAAAGCATATGGGCATGTTGGCACATGTGACAGCACAGCGCTGCGCTGCGCACAGCATGGCAGAGCACAGCACAGCACTGCAAAGCAGACCAAAAAATATAGCATGTTGTGTGGGTCACCTGTGGTCTTTGCCCTTCACTGAAGGCTCTATGGCTTGTGCAAGCTCTGACAGGAATGTGCTTGGCTTGCTCTTCCCCTGATCATGCCCAGGGCTGCCAGAAGCAGCCCTGCCCTGTGCCTCATCTGGCTCATGAGAGAGGCTGCTAGGGCGATTCCCCCTGGGGTCCCTGTGGGCCCCACTGGAGGGTCTGCCTCTCACATGATTGGGCTCAGGCTGAGGGCTGCTGGAAGGAGCCCTGGTCCAGGCCTGTTTTGGCTCGTCATAGGGGGTGCCCGGCGGCGTCCTGCCCCGCTGAAGCTGAGTGAAGTGCGCAACTGCAGATTCATGGCCGCTGGATTTTGCCAATCCCGAGACATGAAAACCATTTGCCCTCCTTGGCTGTTGCTGGGATGATTCTTTCCCCAAACCATCTTCCTTTTTCTGCTGCTGCTGGCGCTGCTGCTGCAGCTGCTTCCAGAACATTCCTTGATACTGCTCGGAATCCTCCTGTTTCTCTTCTTCCTGAGTGCGCCTGCCAGATGGACCAGCAGTCTCCTGGGGATTGAGATCATCCCAAGAATTCTTCTGCTGACCCCACTCGGTCAAGTCAGCCCCACCCCCAAAGGCGCCCTTGCTAGGGCCCACAAGAACTTGCCCTGGGGCTGTTCCCAGCAGCTCTGTCCCCATGACTACATGGGTAATGCCTAGGCTAGCAGGACATGCAGAAACTGCCTACATGTTGACATTGAGCAGCATACATATTTACTTGCCTTCCTCACCCCTAGCCTTGGGATCCATCCCAGGGATCAGCTCCTCCCCAGGGATGGAAGAGAGCGTGGAGACATCAGCCAGATTGTGACTTGTGAAACTACCTAGACTGTTGTTCTTGGCAAAGTTCGTCAAGGATAACAGAGAGGGCAACAAAGTGGCCTGCAGCAGCAGATGAAACGAGTCCCAGCGTGATCTGGTAGCAGAAATTGCAGATGACCAGTTCACAGCACAGCACAGCACAGCACGGCACAGCACAGCACAGCACAGCACGGCACAGCACAGCACAGCACAGCACAGCACAGCACAGCACAGCACAGCACAGCACAGCACAGCACAGCACAGCACGGCACGGCACAGCAGAGATGTACCACGACAGGTCTGCAGGGAAAGCATGTAATGATGAATGAAGGGATGAACGAGATGAGCGAGGGAATCGCTGTTGCATTCCATGGCAGAGATACGTGAACATGATGCAATGCTGACAGGTGTACAGGTCATGTTACAGAAGTGACAATGGTAAATGCCATGTCTTACGTTGTTATGCTGCCCCACATCACTGTTGACAGACCCAAGGGCACCCAGCTGCTCCATCCAGCCAGGGCTGGGGCCGTTCCAAGATGCCTCGGCAAGAGCTGTTGCGTCCCGCTTCCCTGTATCACAACACATGCAGTCAACATCAGCAGATATTGAGAAGCTTGTGTTAAAGAGATACAGCCCATTTGGAGTCTTCTGCCGTGTACTGTTTGACAACATCTGAGGCACGGCAGGAACAAAATGGTTGACCTCAGAAATTTGGTCACCTGCCTGCACTCACTCACTGATGCACAAGCAGCTGGACTATGCACCTGCTGTCTGTGTCAACGTCCCGCTGACTACGTCTGAGTCCTGCTGCAATCTCATGACTCATGCGCCATGCAGGCTAATGTAGAAGACAGAAAAGCTCATGCATTGCAGCCACAGTCCCTGATCTGTGATCACCCCTGTTAAGCACGTGTGTCCACACACACAATGAAGGCACAGCCTGACTCATCTGCTGACTCATCCAATGAAGAAGCATTGCTGCATGTCAGTAGGCAGAAAGGAAGTTCACCTGTCTCGTGCTGAGCCTGAAAAGGCAAGCCAGTCAACCCCTCAAAGGGGTTGGGGGCGGAAGACCGGGACCCCCCTGCTTCACTGCCCTGCCCATCTGCTACCTTGCTGCCCTCAATGATGACCCTGGAGGGCTGCTTGGAGCCTGCCCTGCCCTCCTCTGGCATGGGATTAGCATAAGACTGGTTGCCAGCCAGCTGCTGAGCAAACATCTGACTCAGCAGAGCAGCGCTCTCCTCCTGTTTACATGTAACAATGGTCACAACAATGACGATGACAACAAACAGTAATAGTCATGCCGATGATAATGAAAACAATCATGATGACCATGCTTTCTGGCTTATGATGAGCTAAATACCTGCAAGACATTCCTGACATCAGGAATGACATCAGTGATAATGCCTTGACACCAATTCAGACCAGACTCTAGGGCCTTCGTCCCAGTCTAGACATGATCTAGTGGTTTCACTGTGGAGTAGTGTCTACAGGCTCATTTCATCTGTCATGCTGCGTAAATAACATCTGCGGACATGCATAGTTGAGCATTTCGTCTCAGGCATGATTGGTGGTCAGGTCCATGTCCATGCTGTCCAATCCATGCTGTCTGCCCATGATGTCCAATCCAGCAGCATGATGTGCTTTAGTGAACATTGCAAGAACCGATGTGATTGCATGTCACAAACAAGCTCCAATTCTGGTGGCAACAAATAGCTGGATGGAGGCATGCATACCCAGCAAGCTGAAGCATGGGCTGCAAGCAAACAACAGAACACACCTGTGCGCTCATCTGATGAGCCCCTCTCGACCCAGCACCCCCAGCATTAGGCTGGGGGGCAGGCCAGGGGTGGTGACCCCCAAAGGACAGAGACTCCCTCCTGCTGAGATCACTGGCTTTCTGCCCAAAGCCGCTGAAATCTGCAGGACAAGTAAATGGCAACATGTTTCCCCACCCATTGACTCTGAATTTCTGTACCAATTACGCAAAACAAGGGGGGGGGAGAGGGGGAGGGGGGGAGCAAAATTACAAAGGAAAGAGACGGCTTGCACATACGGTATGACTTGCACACAGAGCATAGCAGGATTGCTGGCATGCAGATTACAAAGACATGGAATGGTGTAGAACAGCTGGTGTAGCTTAGCACATGCAGCAGCAAGTTTGAATTTGAACTATGTGCTAGTCCAGGAGTGAGAGTGACATTCAGCAGCATTCACTGAGATCTGTTTGCATGCGGTCGACGTGATGTTGATGGGATCGGCAAACAATGCACATGCTGCTCCCGCATGCAGAAAGCGCTACACAACAGCAATTGCATACGCTCTCAGGAATGAGAGTAACATTCTTCAGCTCTGAATGAAACTGAGACCCATTTGCATGCCGTCCACCTGATATTTGTGGGAAAAGCAAGCAATGCATATGCTGCTCCCACATGCAAGATGCATCACACTGAGGTGACTGCATATGTGCTCACCATTAGTAAGCCCATTAGCATGTGCTTCAGCACCACCATAAGGATTTTCCTGCAAAATGACAGAAAAAATGATAATGTCATAATAAGCAACGACAAGTAAAGAAGAGTCAGGATTGTAGGTGCCTGCTGTTGCAGACAACACCATGAAAGTAGGTATAGCATGCAAAATGTCTCGCCCGACATGAGTGACTCTTAGGACAGGTAGTGAGTGAGTGAGTGGGTGAGTGGGTGGTTGGGTGAGTGGATGAGTGAGTGAGTGAGTGAGTGAGTGAGTGAGTGAGTGAGTGAGTGAGTGAGTGAGTGAGTGAGTGAGTGAGTGCATGAGTGCATGAGTGCATGCATCAATGATCGAATGCAGAAAAGAAGAAACGAATGAATGGACGAACAAATGAAGGAATGAATGAAAGAGAGAATTGGAAAAAGAATGAAACAAAATTGATGGATGAATGAATGAATGAATAGTGACCTGCAGAGGCGCCAAGCCTCCCTTGATGACGCTGGACTGGCTGTACTGGATGATCTGACCCAGGGTCTCAAAGTGCTGGTTGCCCAGGGTGAAGATCATCCAGCCTGGGTGGTAATCTTCCCACCACAGCCGCATGGCCTGCTCACAGCTGGCTTGCACCTGTCACACAAAAGAAAATAAAAATCTACACTTTTCAGCAATCATAATGATAGCTGCATGGCCTGCTCACAGCTGGCTTGCACCTGTCACACACCAAACCACATTTGGTGCAGGCAACTGACATAGTCCTGTGACACACCTAACCATGTTTGATGCTGGCAATTGTCCCACCACAGCCGCATGGCCTGCTCACAGCTGCCTTCACCTGTCACAGAAAAGAACAGAAAATTTTACATTGCAGCCACAGGTGCTGCCAAAGGTTCGCCACTGGAAAGAAGATTTTACATTTTCCAGCAATCATATTGACAGCCGCATTGCCTGCTCACAGCTGGCTTGCACCTGTCACACACCAAACCACATGTTGTGCGTCCTGTAGTTGTAGTAGTGACAGTCAAAACAGTACCCACCACAGCCGCATGGCCTGCTCACAGCTGGCTTGCACCTGTCACACACCAAACCACATTTGGTGCAGTTGATTGACATAGTCCTGTGACACAGCCGCATGGCCTGCTCACAACTGGCTTGCACCTGGCACACACCAAACCACATTTGGTGCAGGCAATTGACATAGTCCTGTGACACAGCCGGATACCGGGCTGCCACCTTGGGAGGCTCCCGTCACGATCGCTGACAAGCGCAAACTTGTTTTCATGCAATTCAGTAGCGTTTCTCATCGCCTTGTCTATCTACTTTTTGTTCATCTTTCTCCAAGCCTTCTTTTCTTTTGTGTGACAGGTGCAAGCCAGCTGTGACTGTGCTTGCAACAGTCACACAAAAGAAAAGGAGGCTTAAAAAAAGATGAACAAAAAATAAATAGACAAGGCGATGAGAAACGCTACTAAACCGCATAACAAAAAGGTTGCGCTTGTCAGCGATCATGACGGGAGCCTCCTAAGGCGGCAGCCCGGAGCTTGCACCTATTATACACCACCCGTTACAGTACGCAGCTGACTTTTAACATTGTAATTACCTGGTCCCTTTGAGCAGGCAGCTGATGTTTCATGGGAACCACCTCCATGAATCCATTACAGTAGGTAATTGACTTGTAATATGGTATTTACAGTACACAATTGACTTGTAACACCGTAATTACCTGGTCTTTTTGAGCAGGCAGCTGGTGTTCCATAGGAACCACCTCCATGAAATCCAAGCCCTCGTGCCGCCTGTTCTGAAGAAGAGCAACGGGCGAGTCCAGCCTCAAGTCCCCCAGGCTGCACTGGTACAGCAGACCCACACTCATGTTCTTGATGTACCATGCCCGCATCCTGTTGTCCACCTGCACAACACCACGTAGAGTATGGGGTAGGGTTTGTGATAGGATTGCAATAGGTTCAGGGCTTGTAATTATGTAGTCAAAACCCTGGACCAGACCTACAGTTGTGTTCTTGATGTACCATGCCCGCATCCTGTTGTCCACCTGCACAGTGTATGGGTTAGGGTTTGAACAGAAGCCCTAAACCAGGCTCACACTCATGTTCTTGATGTGCCATGCCCGCATCCTGCTGTCCAACAATGGAGTTGAAAATCTAAAGCAGACCCACAAGTAATCTTGATGTACCATGCCCACATCCTGTGGTCCACATGCATGACACTACATAGTGTAAATAGGTTTAGGGTTTGTAACAATGGAGTTGCAACCCTAAATCAGACCTACAGTTACGTTCTTGATGTACCATGCCCACATGCTGTTGTGACATACATTTGCCATGGTCAACCTCTGCCTGCCCTTGCTCTCACAACACTACAAGGCAACCCTGAAAGGCAGCTCCTTGTACAAAGGGCAAAGTTTGAAGGGCAGACATGCACCTGAACAGCTGTCTTGGCATGCTTGCCATGGTCAACCTCCGCTTTCCTTTCATCTCACAACACTGCAAGGCAACTTTGAAAGGGCAGACCCTTACCAGAGGACAGACAAGTACCTGAACGGCTGTCTTGGCATGCTCACAGGCAGCATCCCAGGCAACCCTGAAAGGCAGCTCCTGATATAGAAGGCAGAGTGTGAAGGGCAGACACATACCTGAACAGCTGTCTTGGCATGTTCACAGGCGGCGTCCCATTTCTCCTTGCTCAGCTTGAGCAGCTGTTTCAGCTTCTGCTGCATGTGCCCATCTGCTTCGCACAGCTTCGCCACTCTCTGGAATTCTCTGACCTTGGTAACCCTGCAGCCATGACTAGGGTTAGGGATTCAGGGTTTGGGGTTCAGGACAATGTTACCACTCTGCTGCATGTGCCCATCTGCCTCGCACACCTTGGCCACTCTCTAGAACTCCCTCACCTTGGTAAACCTGCAGTCATGTTTAGGGTTTGGGATTCAACGCTTGGGATTTAGGTTTCCTGCAAATACCTAGCTCATCAAGAGCTGGAAAGCGTTGTTATTATTATTATTGTTGTCATTATTATTGTTGTTGTTTTGGATATTATCGATATTATTGTAATTATTGTTGTTATTGTTATTTAGGGTCTGGGAGTTTTGCCATATTGCTTGCCTATGTAACCATGCAACCACACTGTGTGATCAGTACACACACACATGCATGGCTTCCCAAGCAGGCAAGACAGTAGTTTAGCCTTAGATTCTGTATCCAATCTGGGTTATGTATTGATTCATTAAAAAGAAATTGGGCTTCCCCCCCCCCTTTTTGTCTTTGTTTCTGTGCTACATGAGAGCATCTGCCACGTGCTGTTGTTTGAAGCATGAGCACATGCTGAACAGGATACAAGCAAATACATACTTTCGAAAGCTCTTTGGAAAATTTTGCGTCCATCCTATGCAGGCAACGACATAGGCAGCCATGCAAGAAATCAACAATCGTGCAAATACTATGTGAAGAAGAAGGCTCCCAAGTTACGGTCATGCAATCACAATGTGAAGAAGCAGACTGCAGGACGAAAACTGTGATGCAACAGTGAAGAAGAGCGTCACCTCCAAAGCTCCCTTGGCAACTTCAAATCCAGATTCATCTCGTCAGCGCTGGCCTTGATCTCGTTCAGCTTCTTCACAGTCTCCTTGCCGATGTGGTTCAGCTTACTAATGGGATCATCCAGGGAGGGAATCTCCTGCTTCTTCAGATTCTTGGTGCGCTTAGTCACCACGACAAACTCCTCTGAGACTGCTGGCCTGATGTTGAGGCGTGAGCCGTTGCTCTTCACTGCTCTCACCACCATTCTGAAGGGGGGCCGTTTGGTGCCAGCTAGCACAGACTCACTGCTCTCTGTCACCTTCACTTCCCTGCATGCATCCATTATCAGTGATGACAAGTCATGACCACCAGCTACAAACTATGAGCCAGCACAGACTCACTTCCTAACACCTTCAATTCCCTACATGCATTCATTAACTCAATGCTCTGTGTCACCGCTTCTTCCCAACAGGCAATCATTGTCAGTTTCACTAAGCCAAATCTTTCAGCTACAGACTACTCATTGCACAGACTCGCTGCTGTCGGTCTGTCAAATCTTGCCTCAACAACAGGTCGACATCCAACCAGTCACCAAGATGTGTAGCCTACAAATCTTGATGTCTTGATGGACATTGACCTCTTGTTGATGCAAGACTTGTGGCATCTAAACAGGACACATGGCTGCAAGGCAGCCATGGTGTGTTGGACCAACAGCCCACAGCTGTCGGCCTTTACTTCCTTGCACAGACTCCACAGCAAGCCTGAGTCTTTTCAACGTCACAGCTAGATGCAATCTGGTTAGGCATAGATTGCAAGCCAGGCACTGACAAACTGTACCAGCTGCTGAATACCCATTGACCCAAGTCAGCCTCACTTGCTTGTGCACAATCAATAGCAATATCAGCAGCAGCGTGATGCAAGCCGTATCATGTTAGCTGCTGTTCTACATGTCATGCCGTGTCACCTGTTCTAGGTGAGATCATCAACACCAAAGTCATGAACTGATCTCCTGCCTACCCTCCCCCCAACCCCTGCACCCCAAATGAATCCCACACCCTTACAAGACCCTGCTGCCTGACCCTTACCATCATGCTGTCGATTTGCACGATCGCTGAATGTATTCAGGAGCATTTTGCAGTTGACGTGACCTTAAAATGAAACATGGAAGATAAGGCCTCTGGTGTCGTATTCCTGTTCATCTACAGCTCATCTGGTCTAATCAAAAGAAATTTGGCTCAGAGCCAACTCACTTGAGTGAAACAAAGGCCTCACTGGCTCGGAACTTGAGCACGACTTGAGGGGACTCAATGCTGTTGGCCACCCCCCCTGCCACCATCAGGGGCTCCCCCTTTTGGTTCTTCAGAACCTCGCACTCATCTAGGATCTCCATTCTCTGCTCTCCGATCTCACGACAGCGGCTGTTGAACTTGTTGCCGTCCAGTATGCACAGCTGCAGGATCAAGCTGGCACAGTTTCACACGTGTGATACGCAGGCATACTAACTTCACAATCCTCATGTAGTATTATACTAATAAACATACTTATTTATGTATTTATGTTTTCAATATTACATAGTTTTGTTCCTTATATTTATATTTATATTTATATTTATATTTATATTTATATTTATATTTATAGTTATAGTTGATTTTTATATTGTTGCCAGTTTACATTGTACCATGTCAGGAAAGTGTGTGTATGGGTGCTGATGGACGTCACTGCAACACAGAATTCCATGCAGCAGCTGCATTGAATGCATATTTGTGAAGAGTCTGCTCAGGTTTTACAAGCTGCCATGCAGTAGCTGTTATGCAATGCTGTGCTGCGCTGCGCTGCGCTGTGTCAGGTCATGTCTAGCCATGCCACGCTGTGCTGTGTGACTTGAACCCCAAGCCGCAAACACAGTCATCAACCTTTTGGACAACTTAAGTTTTGCTGTCAAGCCAGGAACACCTGTGCAGCTTGGAACAAGGTCTGTCTACCATCGAAACAAGCCTTGTCTACCACCGCAACACTCCCTGTCTACCACCACAACACTCCCTGTCTACCACCACGACACTCCCTGTCTACCACCGCAACACTCCCTGTCTACCACCGCAACACTCCCTGTCTACCATCACAACACTCCCTGTTCACCAGCACACCATACCCTGAATGACAGGCCGCCAGATCAACTTGAAGTTTGACATCCCTACGATGGCTAAACCTCAGACATACCAACAATTGCACAGACACCTTGACGCTTGTGTTGATCATTTCTCACGCCTGTCAAGTCATCACCAAAAAGGAAAGTTGAACCTGCTTGGTTTCTGCTTGTCAAGCCTTCATGTGCATGGCATACATGCGATGTTTTGCTTGCATACCTCAACCTTCATGTCGGACAGGTCTTCAACAACACGCTCCCCAGTCATGCCATCCAGAAGCTCCACTTGGATCTCCCCTTCGCATTTGGCCAACAGCTTGTCCCCCACCCAGTACTTGTGCGCAAAGTTGCCGGTGCATCGCTTGTTTGGGTTGTGCTTGCACAGCACGCACTGCAGCCGATTGCACCCATGATTCCTGCATGCACACAGGGCAGATTGAGGATGTTATCAAGCAAAGGCGCATGTGCATCGCTTGCTTGGGTTGTGCTTGCGTTGCAGCCAGTTGCATCTATACTTCCTGCATACAGTTAGACCTGGTTGAGGGTAGTTGTGAGCAAAACTGCATGTGCATTGCATGTTGAGTTGTGCTTAAACAGCAGGCACTGCGGCCATTTGCAGCCAGGATTCCTGTACACGGTCAGAGCAGATTGAGGATTTGACTTGGGCATCAGGGTGTGAGAAAGGCTGCTTTTGTATTGCTTGCTTGAGCAGGGCTTGCACAGCATGCACAGCAGCTGTGCATCATCTGCGCACACAGACAGGCAACATTGAAGTGTCTGCTTTGAGGGTGCTGATGAGCTGAGCTGCCTGTTGATAGCTTGTCTGGACTGCAGTCATGCAGCATGTGATTCAGCCTGTCGCAACCGTGACTCTGCACACACAGCAGCCTGCTTGAGCAACGTATCTTGCATTGTGACAGCAAGGCTTGCTAGGTCATCAACCTGGCTGGCCTGGCAAGCACACACACTGCAGCCCACGCATCCTGACTGTTGCACAGACAAGATCAACCATAGCAGCATGCATGTAGAGCCTTTGCCACAGCACCTGTCAGGAGTATGCTGAAGCAGCATGCGTAACAATGATTATAATACTAAGAAGTTGCTTCCCAGCTCATGCTGGGTATGTGCACGACAAGTCTTGTCTCTCCAAAGCAGTCTGTCTTGCATGCATCAGCATGTCTCATGTAGCCTGTTGCAACAGTGCCTCTTTAGTGTGATTCAGGCTCCAGCAACTGATCAGTTGCTGTCAGTTGCTAATTCCTCCATTGTGTTTTGCAACAGCACTTTGCGCCACTCAAATCGCTGTGCTTGTCTGTATAGTGCAGGAGGCTATGCTGCCGTTGCAGAAGTTCAAGTTTCACAGCACGCATTTCAAGCACAACGAAGATGACACAGGTGTCAGCTGCTGTGTGCAGCTAGCATTGTTGATGAACAGACAGTACTTCTTTGCAGCTCAGATCTAGCATCCAGACTCAGCTAACATCATACACAAACTCACCACGGCACAGACAGGCTTCACAGAGGCCACGCTCGGCGCGTCAAGGCTTGCAACTGGGAACGAAAGAAAGCATTGTTGATGAACAGACAGTACTTCTTTTGAGACCAATGCCAGTGTGCGTGCTGCCACAGTGGTGACAAATACAACAGAAATTTGGCATGATGTTTTTTGTGTCAAAGCACTTGGCTGAGCGGTGCAGCTGCTGCTGCTGGTGCCGCTGCTGCCGCCAAACCCAACAGAAATGCTTCCTGAGACTGTTGTGTCCATGCACTTGCCAAGGCGTATACTGTGTGTAGCATGTCAGAAGCCTATGTCTATTTCATGTGCGTCAGTGCAGCTCAGGGTAAGACCTGATGCTGACCATCATGAGTGAAGGCTCTAGCAAATGTGTCCTCGAATGATGAACTAGCGACCTTTATGCCACTCAGTCAGAGTTTGTTACTTTTATGCACTGTGAAGGTTGACCCTAGATGTAACTGCAGAAGGACCTTACCTGCAGTCATGCACAAACACCAACTCCAGCTGTCTCTCTTCGTTGTTGGCTTGCTGCGGGGGCACAGCCGTTCCATTGGAGATGGCAGTGGCTTCGGCAAGCGTTTGGGTAATGGCTTGCTGCACGGTCTGTATAGGTGTTGCCGGAGCTATGAGCTGAGCCAGCCTAAGTCCAAAGTGCTGAAGGAACTCCTCCGAAGATGCCATCTGATGCAAGCAGTCATTTGTCAGCGTGTTATGCAGTGTGAAGACTGGCTCGAATACACGGTTATTCGCACGCAGACGGTTGAAGCCTGGAAAACGTGCCTGTTCACCAACACTTGGTTCTAGCGCTGCCTTGTATCCTGCGAGTTGCTGATTGTATAGCACTCCGCTTGTGTTGACGTCCATTGTTCCTGCCCCAAAGTTCAGGCCGACTTATGTTTCGCTACCTGACCGAAGAACACATGCTAACAACTCGTGAAATAGTGGGGTTGCGTCATAGCAGGCCGAAACAGCATCCACAGCATGTCGCCTTGGCAGGCAACTATTACATGCTACAGAGCAGCGCTGCACGTCGCGTGCATCACACCGGCAAGTTCGCTGCTGCTTATGGTATACCTGCGCATAAACGGCAGCAGTACTTTAGATGTCAATGAGATGGCAGTTGCCTGTGTTCAATCAGTCATGGGTCAGGTCATTGACCGTGCTGCACCTTGTACTACTAAACATATTGCGTGGCTGCTTGCCTACTCATCAAACGCCTGATGTTTGCCTGCAGTCCATTCTGCCTTGTGATACATTTTATCCTTATTCCGGAGGTTGATACAAGTGAGAAAGGATTCTCACCAAATTTGGGCGGCACCCTTGAGTCTGCCGCATTGACACAATATTGTCCTGTAGGGCAGCTAGCTAGGGCAGCCCCTACTACCGAAGTTATCGCGTGCACAAACAACACATCGCTGGTTTAAGCCTTTCAGCCAGCACACGCAGTATCACAGTATAGCTGCCAGCTACCTGTTTCTGGTAGGCGCATGCAGTGAATTCGATCTGCAGCTCATACTTGGCTCATGCAGTTGCCAGCTGTATTGGCCATTTTGTTGGGGACCAGCATATTGCCAGGTCTAGTGGGGTGTGCACATATTGTGGTGATGTAGCTGCAGCTGTTGCAGCTGTTGAATGTTCGACACTCAGGCAGCAGGATGATTGGTTGATGTTTTCCATGAACAACAACATCATCAGGTAACTTTATGCACAACAAGATCGCATGCAATTGCACGTCTTGAACTTAGTCCTGAGCTGTCTTGATCTCTATCGTCGTCTTGTGCGTGTGATCAGAACTGTTGGCTAGCTGCAGCATTGTAAGTTTTTGATCTACCTCTCTAGCATCACCTTTACCCACATTGTCGACTGTCAAGGGGAGGCACATAACTTAGCATTGCCAGTGGTGACGCCAAGGCCGATACATTCATCACAGTCATGCAGGCACGGACCATGTCACACTGAGTCTCAACAGCCTGGGCACAGGCCTGTGTGAAACTCACACTTGGCCAAAGTTTCAGACGACACTGCATGCCTCTGTGCTAGCAGGCCTAACACAATGCTGCAACAAGTGCAGATTGTGTTGACGTGTTGAGACCACAAGAATGCATCTTGACTTGCATCTTATGTATGTGATGCACGCAGCTTGCTTGCACGAAGAATGCCTGCACAGGCTCCATGGGACTGTGTGAGAACCTCATTGCTGTTGCAAGTTGCGTCTGCCAGCATAAATTGGCATACCGCACAGGTCGTCGTCGAGAATACTGCAGCTGGTGTTGTTGGCTCAGTAATTAGCTTGGATAAAACAGGTGTTCAGGTCAACCAACTCAAAGGCCAGTCGGCTGGTCACGATGAGAAAGCAGGGTTGCACAGGCAATTCAGGACTGCTTTTCAATGGCACAAAAACATACAGCAGTGTCGCTAACAGACATCATGACTGTGATCGCCGAGGCAGTTACAAACCGTATCGGTTCAGAATCCCTGCTCCTGCGACTCAAAAGCTCTCAAAAGCTAACTCAAAAGGTGAGAATGCCTGCGCAGACGTGCACGCAAGCAGATTGGGCCACATCGGCCTCTGCACACGTCACCGTCCTGCAATACAAGTCACGTTTAATACACTCGAGGTTGTGTTCACCCCACACAATCGTTCGCAAGCAGAAACACTGTTGACTTACCGCAACTGTCGATCAACCTCAGTAACCTACATCGGCAACCATGACATACAAGCCATCAGAGCACGGTGGATTGAAGGAGGACGGTACTCCAGACAAGCGCACTAATCCTGAGCACGGTTTCGGTGGTGACAGCGACCGGGCATCAAAGCTTGGAGCTGAGGGTGGCAAGACTCAGCCTGAAGAGGTTTACAAGCCATCAGAGCACGGCGGTGTGAAGAAGGACGGTACAGAGGACAGCCGCACCAATCCCGAACACGGCTTTGGTGGTGACCGTGCAGCAGCATCCGAGGCAGGAAAGAAGGGTGGCAGCAACTAGATGTCTCTGGCTGATTTCTCGTTAGCTGATCAGCAGCACTACCTGGTGGTCTTGACAAAAGCTGCTTCTGTTGTGTCGTGTATTGACACTTTCAATGCACAGCCATACGTGCGGAACTCGTTTGGGTTGGTAGGCCTCATTTGAGCAAACAAATTGCTCGGGCACAGATGTTGTTTTGTGCAACTCAAGTGGTCAGTGTGGACCAGATCTGCACCTTGGCCGGTTGCTGTGCTTTTATTCGGTTCTGCTCTAGCAAGATATAGTGCAACGCTGTTGGGCGTGTAAACTCGGCTCAAACACAGCCTGCTTTTCATGCTTTTTTATGTCAGCTGAATATCTAAGCTCGGCAGAGCCAGTTCTGTAAATATTTGATGGGCTCATATTCCTTGTGATGCACACTTGCATATATGTTACGTGCACATGTTGAAATGCGAAAGCAATATACTGTTGACTTGTCCCATAGCAGTCCAGCAGTTTCCACAGCTGACACAATGACCCCGCAAGTCGTTTGAGTACCTGTATATAGATGGTACGTACAGCTATATATACCATATCCTTTTTGCTGCCAATTGGCGTTTGCATATGCACAAACACCCTACATTACCCACAGCACATGCACCAATTTTAATATAGGTGTAGGCTCTGCCGATGTGGAGCACACATTCTCAAGCACATCGTTGCACCATTGCATGCTTGTTGAAAGTGTGAATACGTACAAGTATGTGCAAGTATACTTAGCAATATCCTGTCACACCGTTCATGAACAGAGTCCTGACGAGCTCTGATCAGCAGGTAGTTGCACCATGGTTACCATGGTCACACCATGTATTATGCGGTCCTGTACACTGCATCTCAACAATGCCGCATCCCAACAGTTCGTCGAGCGTTTCAGCGAAGTCACTAGGTCCTGACTAATATGACTAAGTGACACACAACATGTTTTGCACAAAGAGACAAAGAGCCTGCTCTGGTGCATCCGCAGACGTCATCAAGTTTTGTTGTGCATGCTTGCAACTTCAACATGGTGTCACCGAGCGCTTTGCTGACTCTGTTTGTTGCTGCTGGATTTGCTGTGCATGCAGCATCCCTGTCCAGCGCGCCTTCAAATGAATTTGTGGAAGTTCGTCCTCAATTGTGGAGGTACAGCGGTGAATTTGCCTTTCTTCCGTCCCCTGCTCAGCGCACTCCTGTGGCCGTGTGGCTTGTGGAAGTCAAGTCTTCCTGGATCCTGATCGATACTGGGGCTGCATCCCCTGAGTACAAAGACCCTTTCTTGGCTGCTCTCAAGCGCAAGCTTTCATCTTCGAGCAGTCCTCTCCGACCGATACTGCGTAAGTCAGGCACCCATGTCTTGACCATTCTGCAAGCAGCACTGCATACGCCTTTCTGCATAAGGGCAGCATGCATCGCACAGGCTGTATTGCCTTGTTGTTTCTGCAATTCTAGCCAAATGATTAGCGGCTGCTTGCAGTGACGCATGGTCACCTGGACCATGCTGGACTGCTGCCATGGGCGCTTGATGAGTACCCAGATGTGCCCTTTGCTGTCCATGAAGCAGAGCAGCCCTTTGTCACTGGTGGGCAGCAGTACCAGCAGCTCAAGGGTGACACATGGACATTCACCCTGGGCAAGTACTACATGCCTAAGCTGAACGCCAGTCTGCCAACCTCTCGTCAGATTGTTTTGACTGGATCTACTGGAGATGTCTCCAGCTTTGCCAGCTGGGTTCCTAAGGGACTCCTAACCTTCCACCATGTGCCAGGACATTCACCAGGACAGGTGGCTTTCTTCCACCACAGCACAAAGTCTATAGTCACTGGGGATGTCATCACAAACATGGCAACATCTTTCCCGGTCTCAAGAAACGGCAAGATCAAGTGTGACAACCCATTCCTGATGCCCACACATATGTTTCATGACATGAAAAAGAGTCAGCAGACCTTGGCAAAGATCAGTGGAGTTGAGACCTACTTTCCATCCCACGATGATGGGACTGGTGTCAGCAACGCAGATTTCCAGTCTTTTGTAGGTGCACAGAAAGATGAGTTGTGAGAATGCTATGCGCATGAACACATGTGTTGCTTGCGGGCCTTACACTTGATGTCGCAGACAGAAGTGAGCACTAGTGTGTGTGCACTGAACTGCACTGTTGCCCCTTGTGAGTTGCAAGCCAGATCTGGTGCAGCTGACTCTTTGACAGTGCTTATTTTCAGGAGCATGTAGGGAACAGCAACCTTTTACATGTCTTGCTAGGCACAGCCTACAAAGTTCTGGGTCAGTGATGTCAACACTCGATGTTACAAACAGCGTCTGAGAGCTTGCTGCAGCTGAGACTCCTGTTACAAGTAATGCCTTCTTCATCTGTCCGCATACTATTCGTCCATGCTATAGCTAGCTAGCAGTTACACATGCAGATACAACTGCATGTGTAACTGCATTGCATGCAGTCTCCATCCTGGTTGCTACTGTTCTTAGCGGCGCTAAGTTAGCGCAATGTGTTGACTTTTTTTCAACCATTTCAACCATTTCAACCATTTCAACCATTTCAACCATTACAATAATCAACCAGACATGCATGCTGACATGGCCAGTTTCATCTTTTGTAAGAGCTGGATTGGTAGTGACTAAGCTGTTACTCAGCCTTGCTGTAGCTGAAAAAGGTTGTATGACGGTTGCAAGCACATAGAGCACACTTCTGTTCCTATATGGCTGCGTATATACACATCCATTGTGAAGATTCACCTGTATGTCTTGAGTGGACGCATGTGTTCAGTGGATGCGCATGCACGCAACCACACAGGTCTTGAATGCAAATGCTATGCAGTTCCACTGCAACTTCAAATGCAGCTGCACTCCACCTGGCTCTGCCACCTGTCCTATTACGGCGTCAACGAAGGCCTCGTTGTCAGAGAATGGAAGGACGAGAAAGGATGAAGCAAAAAAGCGCAGGACACGGTCAAAGATCGAAAGTTGAAGCTTGCGCCTTGCAATAACTACAGAGACGTTTGCTCACCAGCCATGGCATCTTGCTTCAAGTAACGCGCGTGCTCGACGTGGGTAGCTTAGCATGCAACAACAACTTCTCAACCGGCCTGCTGCAGCGAGCAGCGCGAAGTTTGGGTCACAACACACTCAGCGAGGGAGGTCTGCCTCGTCTACAGCCTCTGCCGCCCTCGGGTCGCAGCCATGCGGGCTATGTGCTCGACGACCAGACCAGTATCGACAGCGTGCACTACAACAAAGCTTGAGTGCAAGGGACTCACGAAGCAGGCGCCTTACCGTTCAGGCCTCAGCACACGCTCATACTGCCAACGGTGCGTGTTGTGTACTCGACGTGTCATGCAACACATACAGCATGTCTTTTGCTGGATGAAGCCGTGAAAACCGTCTTCTCAGGTCTTGCCCGGTCTTGCCAAGCTGCCACGCTTGCTTGCAGGCCAGCTGTCCTCCCCCTTTCAGCATACAGAAGTGCACAAGGCTCATCACGATGACCCAGTGCAGAAGGCTGTCAACAGCGGCATGGGATTCATAGTTGGAGACATCCTTGCGCAAAGGCTCACTGGCGAAGCTTTTGATGCTGTACGTAGTCTAGAGCTTGGCCTGTATGGCACTTTGCTAGGTACACATCCGTCCTCTACATCACATCCTGACTCGCTGCTTCTCAGCACTGCGTGCACTCTGATCCTGTGGCATTGACCATCAAATTAACAATATTGACCCGCCCACTCTGTGCCATCCTCTTACCTTTTACATAACAAAGCACCATTCAGCTTCATCTTTGCAACATCCACATTCCAGCTTTCAAACTGCAGTACAGCCTGCCAAATGTATCATGTTACAGAGTACTCCTCATGTCACAGGGTACGCGTCATATTACAGAGTACACATCATGTTGTATGCATACGCTGTAACGTGATGCATACTCTATAACATGATGTGCATACGCTGTAACATGATGCATACTCTATCTCATGTGAGCTTGTTCTGCAGATGGGCCATATGCACCATGTTACAGAGTATGCGTCATGTTACAGCGTATGTATATCTTACCTGAGCTTGTTGTGCAGATGGCCCCATCAAGCACATGTTCAACAAGACAGTGGACAGAGCATCATGTTACACAGTATGCATCATGTTACACAGTAAGCATATCTTACCTGAGCTTGTTCTGCAGATGGCCCCATCAAGCACATGTTTAACAAGACCGTGGACAGGGCTGTGGGCACGGGCACCAGGGCAAAGCTTGCCAAATGCATCATATCACAGATGACGCATCATGTTACAGAGTATGCATCATGTCGCAGAGTACGCATATCTCACCTGAGCTTGTTGTGCAGATGGGCCAATCAAGCACATGTTCAACAAGACAGTGGACAGGGCTGTTGGCACAGGCACCAGGGCAAAGCTTGCTAGGGCTGTTGCTGACAATGCCATCTGGATGCCAGTCTCCACTTGCCTCTTCTTCGCAGTCTTGAAACTGGCCCAGGGCCAGCCCGAGGAGATTGTTTCCTCATGCCAGGTCAGCAAACAACATGGACTAGGGAAAGGTTTTTGCATTATTGCGTCCTCATGCCAGGTCAGCGGAAAACAGGGACCAGGGAAATGTTTTTGCATTTGGCCAAATCACCAAGGCTCAACCTCTGCACTGACAAGAGGAATCTGGCCTCCAAATGTCTCTTGGATGTGTCAGCAACCTTCTACAGTAGCTTGGTGGTTGGCACATCCTTCTTAATGTGTCAGGGTCACAAGATGGTTCATACCCTACAAGAGATCCATCGCTTGTTCTACTCTGCTGTATGTCTGAGTGACATGCGTATGTCTGAGTGACATGCGTATCAGCCAGTCACTCCATTGCATAGCACAGCTGAGCACCGAGTGTCATGCACCAGCACTAGGCACTTCACTGCAGCTTTGAACAGCTGACTGCACAGCTCAGCACAGTCAATTCATATGCACAACCTTGGTTGTGTCTCTCTTTCTGTTAAGTTGCAGCCAATTTTTGTCAAGCATGGGATTGTCATCAGGACAAAATTTTGTGCATGGCAGTGGCTTTTGCTCCTTCCCAGCGTGTCAGCAAGATAACATGACTCAATGCTTGTCCACTGTCTGTGTCTGCGTCTGCGTCTGCGTCTGCGTCTGCGTCTGTGTCTGTGTCTGTGTCTGAAGCTTTCGGTTGCCTGCAGGACAAGCTGTTATCCATGGCAGTTGCAAACCATGTGCTGTGGCCACAACTGAGCTCGAGGAAAACAGATTTGTCTCCTTTAACTTGGTGCTTGTGCTACAGCAGAAGTTGTTGTCTATGACTTGAGTTCAGCTACAACAAAAAGCAAGAGTGCTGGTGGTCCCTAAATTCTAAAACCTACTGCATGTTGTGCTTGTGTAACTGGATACTCCTCTTGTTAGGATAGGAAGCCAATCTACAGGACAATTGAAGGTCTCAAGTACCACCAAGCAGGTAGTTTCAATGTGGAAAACGTCATGCTGAGGCAGTTCCAATGTGGAAAAAGTCACCTCGAGGCAATTTCCATGTGGAAAAATCACCTTGAGGCAGATTCAATGTGGGAAAAACTCACCTTGAGGCAATTTTAGCTTCCAATGCAAGCGCTTGAAGGCCTTGTAAGGCTCATCCCTCCTGCCCTTTTGAACAAGGATGTCGGCTGCCACTGCTTGCCCCATATACTCAAACATGTCTGCTACATCATCCTCTGCAAGAGGAATGCCTGTTGCAAGCAGAGGGTTCCCTGAAGCACAAGCGACTGCAAATGTGAGCACGTAGGATGCAAGCGACAACCATACAGACCTCAAAGGTGCAAGCTGCTACACCATGTAAAGAATGTGGAGGTTGATGCCTAGTTGAAGACAGGAACTGTAGTCAGTGTTATTGGGACGCAAACTGGGATGCGTTACCGTGAGATCTGTTGCAACCAGGCCATGGAAAACGGTTCAAGGTGGACGGCATCAATGCACATGGAAGCATGCTATGCTCAACAGATGTGTACACACGTTACATATGACATGCATCACAACCCAGACTCATGATCTCTCTACCATAAGAACATGATTTGACACAGTATTCACAAACATCACAAATGACTCATTCAAAGTGCGTTCCGTCATACAGGGTGGAGTTATTGCACAAACAGAATGCCGAAGGGCACTGTGTGTGTGTGTGTGTGTGTGTGTGTGTGTGTGTGTGTGTGTGTGTGTGTGTGTGTGTGTGTGTGTGTGTGTGTGTGTGTGTGTGTGTGTGTGTGTGTGTGTGTGTGTGTGTGTGTGTGATTGCAACATACACATATATGACGTTGTCAGCAAGTCAGGATGATAAATGATGATATAACGGCTTTTGTTTTCAGCTACAAGGAGACTGTGACCTGCGGTGTCTTGGAGAGACGACATAGAGGCTTGGTTGCTTGCGCTAGCTTGGGACACCTTGGTTCTGTTGTTGCTGGGCTCTGTGTCGTGCGCCGTCCCTTGCTCAATCTGCATGTCATCCTATAATTCACGCTGAAAGGTGAGCCCTCATATGAGAATGCATTGACAAATGTGACAACAGTGCACCATGACACAGAGGAAAGACACGCTGGTGTAGCAACACAAGCACAGCATGCAATAGCCAACCTGGGCATCGTCTGCAGATTGGCTTGGAGTGGTAATCTCTGGCTCTAGAAAGCGTGGATGGAGACAGAATCTGCCTGTGTTACGGTCTGTGTAGCCAGCATCAAAATTGTGCATCAACTTGAAACCTGCCCAATAACCTGCCCACCTGCAAAATGCACCTGTGCTCTCATGGGTTGCATAATTCTGCAAAGAACACATGCACAAAGAAAGGCAACAGATATGGATAAAGCACCAGGTAAGCAAAAACAGCGCTTTACAGTCAACGACTACATCCACAACAGCGCAGAATAGACCGCAGCTAAAATCCCGCAGTGCAAACTGCATTGTTGTGACCTCACCTATCTTGATGCTCAGCTGCCTCAAAGGAGTCTCGAGCAAACTTTGACAGTCTTTTGACAACAGGCGTGGGTATACGATCAGTAGCAGCTTGAACCATGCGCCTTTCATACTCCTCTGTGGGCATTTGACCCCAGCAGCAGGTGGTTGTACCGAAGGATCGACCTTACGACAACAAGCCTTTCACTGAGCCATAAGGCATGGGCCAGCAAGCCAGGAAAGTGAAAAAAACCTTGCAAGAAGTCGTACCGGATAGCCGCCCCTTGTCACCCAAAAGCAGGTAGGTCCGGAGGTTATAAGAACCGTTGCCAGCACTGTCATCAAAGTTGGCGTTCTCGATGAAAAACACGAGCTCTTCGTCTGTAGGGTCTAGGCTGCGGCTCAATTGTTGGTACCTCTTTTGCAGAGCCTCTTGCAGGCAGCGATGACTGGAGCTGTTCGATAGCTCCAGCTTGGGTACCTGGAGGCCAGCCCTATGTTGAATAGGCCCGAACGTGCGTTGACGTGCAAGCGGGCAGCAGCAACTCATTTTTGCGGCTACCTTTGTCCCAGCGGACTTGTCAGGAGACAGCACTGCGTCCATGTCAACATACAGCCTCTTGCAAACCATCGTGCAGGTGGTCAGCACCGTTCGGAGGCACTGCTTGCTTGTCTACCTGTCACAGCTACACAGATGAAGAAGAATATCAAAAGTTTGTGCACAGCAGCTTTCATGCTTTCATGCTTCGTGCATTGTGACATTGTTCACACCGCACAACGTTGTTGCATACATACGTGTACACATGTAGAACTAACTGTTTATAAGACATTCAGGTCACTTGGTTTCTGTTGGCCTATGACCATTCGATGTCCCTGGCAAGGTGATTAAGATCTGCACTGGCCTGAGCAAAAAGTGCTTGTAAACCAAACTTAGGGATGTCGGGATGTCATTGGATTCACACCCTTAGATCAAGTCAGAGAAGTGCTGCAATATGCAATGTCTGGGATGCATATATCGGCTCTGCAGTTCCCACAACAACAACGACCATACTCTTTTACTCCAGAATGTGGACACTTCCAAGCTGTCCCCTCATATACCTGCAGGTCTGCAACATTATGGCAGGTGCGGCATAGGTGCGTACTGCAGAACAAATTGCTGAAAACTGAAATGGCCCAGATGCTCACTGGGCTGCTGGTGGCCTGCGTGATGCCCAATGTGTCCATGTGCAGCTTAAAATTGATGAAGCTGTTAACTGTAGACAGGGACTACCCTTAAGTACTGGCAGAAGCGCTTTTGCTGTTTGATCATTGTCTGTGAGAGCAGTGGCTGTGTTGAAGAAGTGAGAGCACCATGTGCGCGCACACATCCATGAAGCTAAGTATAGGCCTACGATGTTTCAGGCTACACAGCACATACAGCAGATCTATCATGGTGATATTCAGGACATGCTGAGTTGGCCTCGATCAAGCATTGTAAGAGCGGCTGAAGCTTGATCGTTGATGGCTGGGACAGTCCTTGTCAAGCTGACTGTAGTCCGCATCCAACATGCGGGACACGTACTGGTATTCCTGTGCCTTCAGCTTTGCTTGTTCCAAGATATCCTGAGCCAGTGCCTCTGCTCCTTCAGCGACTTCATCATCATGAGTCTTCTCTCGCAGATTCCCGGTTGATCTGTCAAATGTCATTCCATCAGGGTCTGTGCGCCATGTGTACTTTGTGTGCACTGTTGTCCTTTGCAAATCAATCCAGCAGATGTCTTGACTGCCGGGCTTGACTGTGACATTGTCAAACCTAGGGCTACCATGCACAACTCGATTCTTGTGTAATACCCTCAATGAGGTCAACAGCCTTTCCTTCAGCTCCTCAGGCACACAACCGTGTTCATCTACATAGTCACTCAGCGACTGTTGCTGCCGATCTACAACCAGTACAAAGGTCTCATTTGGAAGACGCAAGAAGGCGTGCAGCTTTGACACCATGTTCCCAGCAATCTCCGGCATCTTCTGAATCTCTTGGTAGGCCCAAACCTCTTGCAGGATCCTCAACTCCTTAGAGTACATGTGATGAGCCTTGTGATAGGGGGTAGTAACCTTCACAGCAACAGGCTTGCCCTCACAGTAACCTGCACACACAGTAATTACGGAGTATTGTGACGGTATTTGTCACACACATAGGCCGTAACTCCTGTGGTAAGAGCTCCTAGAACAGGTCCATGACCATGACCAAGCAGTGTGGTCACATCTCCATAACAATCTGACAGAGTCAGTGATGATGTTATAATTCATTGCATGCAATGCCAAAAGCCAAAATGACTATGCTAGCCGTTTCCCTTGAGTGGTGACACAAGCTCCAAATGGTCATTGAAACATTCAAGCAAACATGTCAACCAGCTGCCTGAAGCTATGTAAGCATGCAACAAACAACCTGATGAAGCGGGGGCACGGCTTGACAATCTGTGAGCATTGCATGAGGGTTGTTGTCAGCTCATAAGGGCCTTAGCATGACACACAAGGTGGCTCATTGCAGAGTTTGCGCTCAACTAAATTCAGAAAATATGCATGCGCTTCTCAATGGCTCTCAGCAAGATTGGCTTGCCACAGCTCCTTATGACACACACTTACCTGCATAGATTGTTGCAGTGTTGCCATGTCCAAGCACTTCCCGAATGTTGATTTGCAATGCACTTGCAGACCCATGTGGCTTCGGCATGGGAGAACTTGTAGGGCTGCTTTCGCCATGGTTTGAGGGAATATGGTCTGGCTGTAGACCTATCTGCTCGTCTGGACTCCCCATTTTTTCAACCGCGCCTTCTGACTCACTGGGTTGTTGCAGCTCCTCAAACAACTCTTGAGATGCACCAGAGGCTGCTGATGAGGAGAGAGAAGAAGACTTGCTCTCCACACTCTGCGCAGAGTCAGCCTTGAGGCTTGCTATGGCGCTGAGTGCCAAAATGCTAGGCGTGGTGTGGGTTGGGTATATGGCGCGCTCATCAAATTCACCATACTCTTCCTCTTCATTGAAGGCATGGTGCTCGTCACCTTGGCCAAAGACAGGGCCTGATGTCTTGTCATATGATGACAACTCCAGGTGGACATGAGTTGCCCATTCGCACACATTTGCAGCTGCATGACCAATCACCAAATGAGATCAGGAAGATATGTGGGTGGTAGACCTTCTGAAGAACATTTGCATGTTTGCATGCTGTTAGTCCATGAGGCAGAGCTTGACCATGTGCTGAATGTCAACACAAGGCATTGGAAGGCTGCAACAAGCTGTACAAGGTCAGAGCGTATGACATAGATTCCACCAACAAGGTGTGCGCATAGCAAATTCCTGCAATGGGTGTATAAATATATACAATGCTTGGAGGACAGCTGCTGCTGTTGCTGCATTATTACACAGCCACAGCTTTCCACATTTTAAAGATGGTGGACAACATGACATCAATCTCTGACTGGCCACATAGCAGAGTCGTTGACATTGCATGAGATGTATTCATCAACTTCAATGCATGCTCACTGTTTCAACTGCGCACATACTGACATCAAATCTGTTCTGTCAATGCACAACTGAGCTCAAGGAAAACATATTTGTCTCCTTTAATTTGGTGCTTGTGCTACAGCAGAAGTTGTTGTCTATGACTTGAGTTGAGCTACAACATAAAGCAGGAGGGCTGGTGGTCCCTAAATTCTAAAACCTACTGCATGTTGTGCTTGTGTAACTGGATACTCCTCTTGTTAGGATAGGAAGCCAATTGACAGGACAATTGAAGGTCTCAAATACCACCAAGCAGGTAGTTTCAATGTGGAAAAAGTCATGCTGAGGCAATTTCAATGTGAAAAAAGTCACCTCGAGGCAATTTCCATGTGAAAAAATCACCTTGAGGCAGATTCAATGTGAAAAAAATCACCTTGAGGCAGATTCAGTGTGGAAAAAACTCACCTTGAGGCAATTTTAGCTTCCAATGCAAGCGCTTGAAGGCCTTGTAAGGCTCATCCCTCCTGCCCCTTTGAACAAGGATGTCGGCTGCCACTGCCCCATGTACTCAAACATGTTGGCTACATCAGCCTCTGCAAGAGGAATGCTTGCTGCAAGCATAGGGTTCCCTAAAGCACAAGAGACTGCAAATGTGAACATGTGGGGTGCATGCAGGCGACGACCATACAGACCTCAAAGGCGCAAGCTGCTACACCATGTAATGAATGTGGGTGTTGCCTGATTGGGAACAAGAACTGCAGTCAATGTTATTGGGACGTAAACTGGGATGCATTACATTGACATTTGTTGCAACCAGGGCATGGGAAAGGGTTCAAGGTGGACAAAACCAATGCACATGGAAGCTTGCTATGCTCAACATATGTGTACAAATTACATGCATCACAACGCAGAAGCACAATCTCTCCACCATAAAAACATGACACAGTATGCACAAACATCACAAGAGTCTCATTTAAAGTGCTTTCCATAGTAGAGGATGAAGGTATTGCACAAACAGAATGCCAAAGGCCATTTTGTGTGTGTATGACTGCAACATACACATATATGACGGTGTCAGCGACTCAGATTGATAAATGATCATATAACGGTTTTTGTTTTCAGCTACAAGGAGACTGTGACCTGCGGTGTCTTGGAGAGACGACAAAGAGGCTTGGTTGCTTGCATTGGCTTGCTCATGAGACACCTTGGTTCTCTGGTTGCTGGGCTCTGTGTCTTGCGCCGTCCCTTGCTCAACCTGCATGCCATCCTATGATTCACACTGAAAGTGAGCCCTCCCGGCTCTGCCTGGCAGGCCATTTTCTGGGCAGCCTGGTATAATACTTGGCTTCTCATTAAATTGACGCCGAAAGGCGTAGTCTTTTCTTTTTCTTTTCTTTTCTTTTCCGACCCCTCATATGAGAATGCATTGACAAATCTGACAACAGTGCACCTTGGAGTGGTAAACTCTGGTTCAAGAAAGCGTGTGTGAAGACAGAATCTGCCTGTGTTGCGGTCTGTGTAGCCAGCATCAAAATCGTACAACAACTTCCAACCTCCCCAGCTGCAAAAGTGCATAAATGCTCTCATGGATTGCATGTGTTGTATGCACAGAGAAAGGCATCAGCTATGGATCAAGCACCAGGTGAGCACAAACACTACTTTACAGTTAGCAGTTGCAATACCCAAAAATACAAGGATAGGCTACAGCTCAACACTGCAGTACATACTGCATTGTTGTAAACTCACCAATGTTGATGCTCAGCTGCCTCAAAGGAGTCCCGCGCAAACTTTGACAGTCTTTTGAGAACAGGCGTTGGGATTCGATCAGTAGCAGCTTGAACCATGCGCATGTCATACTTCTCCATAGGCATTGTACCCCAGCAGCAGGTCATTGTACCGAAGGATCGACCTTACGACAACAGGCCTTTCAGGTCCATACCATAAGGCATGGAGCAGCCAGGAAAGTGATAAAAACCGTGCAAGAAGTCGTACCGGATAGCCGCGCTTGTCACCCAAAAGCAGGTAGGTCCGGAGGTTATGAGAAGAGTTGCAAGCACTGTCATCAGCGTTGGTGTTCTCGATAAAAAACACGAGCTCTTCGTCTGTAGGGTCTAGGCTGCGGCTCAAATTTTGGTATCTCTTTTGCACAGCCTCTTGCAGGCAGCAATGACTGGAACTAGTCAACAGCTCCAGCTTGGGTACCTGGAGGCCAGCCCTATGTTGAACAGGCCCGAATGTGCGTTGACGCGCAAACGTGCAGCAGCAGCCTACTTTCACGGCTACCTTTGTCCCTGCGGACGTGTCAGGAGAAAGTACTGCGTCCATGTCAACATGCAGCCTCTTGTAGACCATTTTGCAGGTGGTCACCACCGCTTACAGGCGCTGCTTGCGCTTGTCCACCTGTTACACCTACATGACAGATGACACAGATGAAGAAGAACCATCGAACCATATCACAGCAAACATATGCACAGCTGTCACACCTGAAATCCGGAATCCCAGTACAGGTTGCTGGGGAGATGGTCTCAAAGCTGCACGCTTTCTTGCGTCTTCCAAATGAGACCTATGTACTGGTTGTAGATCGGCAGCAACAGTCGCTGAGTGACTACGTGGATGAACATGGTTGTGTGCCTGAGGAGCTGAAGGAAAGGCTGCTAACCTCATTGAGGGTGTTACACAAGAATGGTGTTGTGCATGGCAGCCCTAGGTTTGACAATGTCACAGTCAAGCCCGGCAGACAAGACATCTGTTGGATTGATTTGCAAAGGACATCAGTGCACACAAAGTACACATGGCGCACAAAAACTGGAGGAAGCATGTTTGACAGATCAACCGGGACTGTGCGAGAGAAGACTCATGATGACAAACTTGCTGAAGGAGCAGAGGCACTGGCTAAGGATATCTTCGAACAAGCAAAGCTGAAGGCGCAGGAATATCTGTATGTGTCTCGTATGTTGGATGCAGACTACAGTCAGCTTGACAAGGACTGTGCCAGCCATCAACGATCAAGCTTCAGCCGCTCTTACAATGCTTGATTGAGGCCAAACTTAGCATGTCCTGAATGCTACAATGATAGATCTGCTGTATGTGCTTTGTGGCCTGAAACATCATAGGCCTATAGTTGGCTTCATGGACGTGTGCGCGCACATGGTGCTCTCAATTCTTGAACATAGCCACTACACTGGCAGACAATGATCATACAGCAAGTGCCCTTCTGCCAATATGCAATGAGACTTAAGTGTTGTCTCTGTCTACAGCTAACAGCTTCAACAATTGCAACCTGCACATGGGCACATTGAGCATGGAGCAGGCCATTAGCAGCCCTGTGAGCATCGAGGTCATTTCGATTTCTAGCATTTTGTGCTGCAGTACTACTAGTACGCAACTACGCCGCACCTGCCAGAGTGTTGCAAACCTGCAGGTCTACGAGGAGACAGCTGTCTTCTCACAGACTACGTATACGCAGGCGCAAAGCATCAGGGCAGTGTGTGAGCATCATAACCGACTGTTGCGAGACCCCGAACTTGAAAAGTGTAGGCCTGCTTACTTATGTAAAGTCAGCTGTCACCAGCCTGCTATGACCAATGGACAGTTGTCTGTCTGTGAGCTGGTCACGCAGCACGTGCTCATCACGTCATACATGGCTGCATAGAACTACCTGTCTAGATTTCATGATGAATTGAACATGATTGCCATGATTGGCACAAGCGATCGGCTGTGTTGGCTGGCAGAAACTTGTAAAATCCTTCTTCTTCTTCTTCAAGGCCTGACACATCAACTCCGAGCGGATCTGCGGCCATACCAAGGACCCAGGTCGATTGCAGCGTAGCAGAGTACATCATGGCCGAGCGTGCACTGGCGGCAGAGGTTCCTGCAGACGCAAACGCCCGTATGTCCTCACTCGCCGCAAGACTGTTGGCTTTGTTTCTGCCCGTGAACCAGTTGTACGTTTGCTCTTTAGCTAATTAGCCTGCCCCATGCAGACTGTCCTGGTACAAGCAGCGAGACAGCCGGGAAGTCAGAGGCTTGCGCTGGGTGTCCAAATCAAGAGATCTGCGCAACCGCACCAAAGGGCCCGGACCCAGACTTGATAGCCATAGAGCAGCGCATGCGAAACATCAAGCACAAGATCCTGGTTTTGTCTGGAAAGGGAGGTGTTGGCAAGAGTACCTTCTCTGCGCAGCTTGCATTTGCGCTTGCTGCCAAAAGCAAAGAAGTAGGTTTCACTCAGGATTCCTGCGCATTAACTTGACTGTACTGTTCAGCAAACTGCAGCTTGGCATGAATTTACTGATACACAGCATCCTTGTCATACAGTAGTATATTACGTACATATGCACACATAATTATGCATGTAAATCTCGACACATAGTAAGACTGGCCTACATTGCTGCAGGTTGGGCTTCTGGATATTGACATATGTGGGCCAAGCATACCAAAGATGCTTGGACTGGAAGGAGAGGAGATCCACCAGAGCAATGCAGGCTGGTCGCCTGTGTATGTTGAGGACAACCTTGGGGTCATGTCTATAGGTGAGCAGCCCTTGTGTTTTATGGTATAGCTTATTATACTTCAGGTTCATCAAGCCCTAACAGTTGAACGCGTCTATCCTGCAAGCAACCCCTGTGTATGTTGAGGATAACCTTGGGGTCATGTCTATTGGTGAGCAGCCCCTCTTATTTTACAATTTAGGCGATTTTGGGTTGAGTGTTGGTCCAAACCCTGTGTATGTTGAGGACAACCTTGGGGTTATTTCTGTTGCTGAGCAGCCCATGTGTTTTATGGTTTAGGTTTTTAGGGTTTTTTGTTAATCTAACTCCAAATTTCAAACCCCATTGTGCTGCAAGCGAATTCTCTAAATGTTGCATGTCCATACATGATCACATGAATCAAGCTGAGATGCCTCTGTATGTGCATTGCTTTTGGCGCCTGGCTATATCTATTTCTGCTGTCCGACATGTGGTGTTTCGCTATGCGCAATGACATAAACCTTGACAACTTCACAAGGCAAGACTGAGAGCAAGTCCACTGTAGCTGTTTGCAAATAGAAATCAGACTGTGCATCACGTGAAGAGCAACATGACGCTGTCAGAAGTGCCTCGTGTACAGCACAGCGCAGCAGAGCGCAGCACAGCACAGCACAGCACAGCAAAGCACAGCACAGCACAGCAGCACTTGCACTTTATGATTTTCTGTCATCTCACTCACTCCCTCACTCCCTCACCCACCCACCCACTCACCCACTCACTCACTCACTCACTCACTCACTCACTCACTCACTCACTCACTCACTCACTCACTCACTCACTCACTCACTCACTCACTCACTCACTCCTTCAACCACACATGCATTTGTGTAGCACATGCCCACCCCTAAGGTCAGATCTGTATAGTCCTGAGCAGACTCCCTGCATGCGGCCCTGTTGCCCTGTTGTGGCAGATCATGCAGGACATGAAACCTTCAAGGTCTGTCAACACGCAACACTCCTGCTTGCAGTGTCTTGCGCTAGTAGGACCTTAATTTGTTCTTAATCAGTGACCTTCTAGGGATTTTAGTGTGTTATCTTGAATTTTTGACCTTAAAAGCCTCAATGTGAAAATTGTTTGACGCTGTCTGTGGTTCACAGGCTTTATGCTTCAGAATCCTGATGATGCTGTCATTTGGCGAGGGCCGCGCAAGAATGCCCTCATCAAGCAGTTCCTGAAAGATGTGGACTGGGGCGTTATAGACTACCTGGTCGTTGATGCACCTCCAGGGTATGGGTTGCCCTGCTGTGATGCATGTCTTGTTTGACTGTGGCTTTAGGGTATTGATGCACCTCCAGGGTATGGGTTGCCCTGCTGTGATGCATGTCTTGTTTGACTGTGGCTTTAGGGTATTGATGCACCTCCAGGGTATGGGTTGCCTTGCTCTGATGTATGTCTTGTTTGATTGTGGCTTTAGGGTGTTGATGCACCTCCAGGGTATGGGTTGCCTTGCTCTGATGTATGTCTTGTTTGATTGTGGCTTTAGGGAAAGCGGGGTGGGGGGGAGGGAAGGGATGGGGGGGGGAAGGGGGGGGGGGGGAGGGT
>JAABUK010001736.1_pt1 | contig 40966 bp, 39 predicted proteins | sample 5559141 | NCBI WGS metagenome assembly JAABUK01 (sample SAMN10711869, study PRJNA513367) | rock metagenome | isolation source: Antarctica rocks | place: Antarctica: Victoria Land, Pudding Butte nord | collected 2016-01-03 | reverse complement strand
CCGTGTACTGTGACGCGAGGAATTTCCGGCCGGGAGTGGGGACGGTGGGGCTGTTTAGGGGGGTGGTGATGCAGCAGACGGGGACGGGGGATGTGATTTTGAATGCGTATGAGAGGTTGATGAGGGAGGTAGGGGTGGGGGCCGTGGTGGGGAGGTGGTTTGAGGATAATGAGGGGGTTTTGTTGGGGATGGGGTGGGATGTGAGGGGATTGAAGTCGTGGTGGGAGAAGAGGGAGAAGGCGAGGAGTGGGAAGAAGCGGGATCTTGAAATAAGGCGGTAGCGCCACAAACTCTTCAGGACTGTTCCATCTATCATCTGCTTACACTCCTGGACATCTTGCATGAACAGCGTCTATCTATTATCCAAACCTTTCCCCAGGCCCCAGCCTCTTATAAGGACACGCTCTCCAATCACACCCCCATTTATAAACCTCCGTCCCCCACCAACTAAACCCATCCATCCGCCCCGGATAAACGACCCCAAAAAACACAATCACCAGCGCGAAAGCCAACCCACTATCCAGCGCGGCGCTCAACGTCATGGTATACTTGCCCCACCACTCCCCCCTCCTCCTCCTCACGACGTGATTGAACGCAAAGCACACGACGGCCCACACGCTGAAATTCAGCCCCGTCGCCGGCGGGATCCAGGAGAGACTCCCGAACAAGACGGGGAGGTTGACTTTGCGCCAGAGCGAGCGCTCGTGGCGGCGGCCGAGCAGCCAGACGAGGATGGGTGTCACCGCGCCGACGAGGAATGCCCAGACGAGGGGACGGTAGAGGGCTCCGGGTCCGAAGAAGCGGGTGGGGCCGACGACGCCCCAGAGGATTGAGCCGTTGAAGTGGACGCGGGCGATGGGGCAGTTGAAGCCGTCGATTGCGTCTGGGGTGCAGAGGCGGGGGATGTGGGTGAACATCCAGTTTAAGACGCCGATTTGGGTGAGGCTCGAGACGAGGGTGGCGAGAATCTGGACGGTGAAGAGGAGGCGGGGAGGGATCTTCATGTAGTGCCCGAGTTTGAGGTCGGAGGAGAATTTGATGCCTTGGGCGCTGGAGATGTAGGAGTAGGTGACGAAGACCATGTTTGCGACGGGGCGGCCGGGGAAGAGGATCCCCGCGATGACTTGGCAGATTAAGTAGAGGGAGGAGTGCTGGTTTGTGATGGCCATTACTATGCCGACGGGGATGAAGAGAAGGGTGGTTATGGCGAGGGCGATGAGGACGCCGTACCAGGGGAGGCGGACGGGGTAGTATTCGACGACGAAGATGCCGATTGTGAGCATGAGGATGAAGGTGAGGAGATACCAATGCATGGGCGCGTCGGGGTAGCGGCGCATGAGACGGCAGTGGACGTCTTCGGCGCCGGAGATCATGTCTTCGGAGCTGGCTTGGGTCAGGTTTGTGGACTGGCGGGTAAGATTGTTGTCTGATACGTTGGGAATGGGTTGGTAGCAAGCCTTGGGCTCGTCGTCGTGGTGCTCAGAGAAAGCGTTCTTGCTCTGCCGCCAGATACCGCGGCCATGCCAGCAGACTGTGTGGGTGACCAGGGCGGAGAGTGAGGCGAATTGAACAGCGTACGAGAGCACGTAAGTAATGGGGAGGTAGACTCGAGAATATGCTTCGTAGGCAGCCTCGTCGAATAGGAAGTCTGGTGTGAGGATTTTGGTTACGTCGTAAGGCTTGCCAGTGTTGTCAAAAACAGCCGAGGAAAGGATAGGGAGATAGGCCGAAAACAAAGTGTTTTTATAGTCTACAAATGTTAGAACGAGCACGGGCAAGGTATGGCTTTTTCATACATAATATCGGAGCAATGATCCACATTACGAGCACAAGACCTCCGACGACATTGGCGGCAGCCCACCAAGGCGTAAGGAGCGGAGACCCAATATATGCGATTTGTGCCCAATCGAATGTCAAAGGAAATAGTCCAAGGCCGGACGCAACGCCGAACTTGATCGATTAGCTAGATGCATTGATGGGGTGATTGCTAACGTACCAAATTTGCAACAACCACATTCTTCGGCGCAAACCAAGTGATAACGCTGAAATAGCTCAATGCGGGAAAAAGGAGACCGGGTAGGAAATACCACGCAAATGCTCCTGCCCAGACGTAAAGAAAGAATCTATACCTCGAGATGGTCCAGCCATTGGCAGGCTCATTCTCCTGCTTGTGCATAGTAGTAAACATGGCGGTCGACATCAACGTGCCAGGCCAAATCATAGCAGCAGGACGCACCAGGTATCTACGAGTGAGTCCGGCAAAAGCATAGCCAAGAATTTGGGTAGAGATAGTCAGAAGGATCTGATAGAGAAGTGTCACGTCTTGCTTGTAGAATTCGTGCTGCTCGACGATCACATCCGTCGCAAAGGCGAACCCGAAGGATACGTTGCTGCTGATGTATACGCAGGCATGTTCCTTCTCATTCCACTTGCCTTGCGCAAGCCAGAGTCTGAACTTGTGCTTCAAGGAGTTTGTGTCTGACCTGGTACCCTGGCGGATGCCGTCCAGGAATGTCTCTTCAGGATCATCATGTCGTTTCAATAGCAGGTCCCACAGTTTCCCCAGCGGATGGACGAGGACAAGTGCAATGACAGGAGTGAGGGCAACACTTGGATAACGGAGCGAAAAGAAGAGATTCGTGGCTGATCCAGCGAGAGCGAAGAGGAGTGACAGGGTCCACATGCGAGGTGTGCTGATAGACAGTGTTATATTGTCTGTAGCAGGAACTGAGGCTCGGACTTCCGAGTAGGGTGAATTGTCTATAGGATCCTCCTCTGTATTTCGTCCCATACTGCTTTTGGATGAGCGGTCTGTACTACTCGCGGCGGAGCTGACATTCGAGTGCCCGCCGAGCTCGTCTGAAACTCTTTGAGGTATGGGTCCTCCTCCTGCATATGATGCTCTGGATTCCATTCCTATACCTAATCCGCTAGTTTGCGAGGAGCTACGCCCCCTCCTTCTTGACTCCGAGACATGCTGACGTGCGATGTGGGGAGCGCTCGTAGATGCTTCTGTGCGACCTGTCGATCTGGCAGTTTGTGATACTTTCCTCTTGTCCCTCCTTCGTACATCATCCTGTTCATCGTCGGAAGCCTGAGTCGAGGTCGAGCTTTGATGTGTATGCGTAATTGGCACTGCGCCGTATGAGCCAGCTCCCAAAGCCGGCGATGACCGGATAAGGAGTGGATTTCCCGACATGATAAATTCAAACAGGCGCTCGAAGGTCGTCTGTGTGGCAGCTGTAGAAGTCAAGGTATCATTTGAGCTGTAGGACGCATGTGCACAGTGGCGTCGAAGGTAGGCGACGTCCGAGTCTGGATGTAACTCCTCGTCGTCGCTGGATCTCTCGGCAGCCTCCCCATTCTCACCGGTAGGCGTATATCTAGCTCGAAGAGGGATGTATTCAACAGACTTCAACTCGCGTGTGTGATCCCTCCTGTCCATATATCACATTAGTGGCGGTCGCCGATCATGATCGTGCCAAGGTGCCTCAAAGGACATCTCCAAGCAAAGATCCCTGGCCCGAGGTCCCTGATTAGATCTTACGGATATCAGATCAGAAATTAGAGGTCCTCAGTCAAGGCATCCTCAAGCATTTTACCAACCACCACAATCACCACTACTATGGATGGAAGTCGACTCGAGGAATAGTTCGTTCATTATGCCGCCATTAACATGCCTCCTTGATGATGGAATGGGTTCACGAATCTCTACCCCCACGATCTCAGTGTGGGAAAAGGAACAATCGCATTCAAGCTGTAAGCGTTGCCCACAACGCCCCTTGCGCGTGCTCTTGCCTTCAGAGGCAGTGAAAAGCTGAGCAACAAGGCAGAGAAGCAGTATGAGCCGCTAGGCTCTTGGAATGCCTGGACACCTTCTCTCCGCGACCATTGTTTGGTTGCCACTCTTCTTCACCCTGGTATTATGCGCGGACCAAATATCATTGACTCTGGACGGATCGGAGTCTGATCATCATTCGAACAAAAGACTGTAGATAGTTGGTAGTCTAGGTAGCAATGGGGTATCTCGGCGCGGCCATCACTGTCAAGAAGATGTCCGAGGAGCAAACTTGGACATCAACGTGAGAGTGGCCGTCATGCGCTGACGAGTATCTTGGTCTGCGCTTTCAGCTTTCAGCCTCTCTTCTTGAAGTCAGGTCAGAGGAAGAACAGTTTCGGAAGGATAGGTCGAGCTCTTCTGAGGACCGGCCTTACACTGTGTATGAGGACCACTGCATGCGATACTGGAATTATGTTGTTGCCAACCGCTTCCTCGCAAGCTTTCGTTCAACCTTTCCATTTTTAAGAATTGGCGTTCTTACGACACTTACCAACTAGGAGGTACTGGTCTTTCCATCTTCAGTGTGTGAGATGTTAGCTAGTCCACAATTCTCTCCGACTTCCATCCGGCAACCTGTCACCGTGCTCGATATGCAGCTTCTGCAGTACGAATGCAGGAGGTGAGTTATCATCGAGATGTGTATCGTCCACATGTCTGGCGTAATCGTCTCGATTGGAGAATGTATGATTACGGCCAGGCCTTGCTGCTGGACGATGAAAGGCACAAATCATGCAGGTATACCTTGCAGGACCATGCGAGCTGCTCAGTCTCTTGGCTTCTCGTTGCTCCAGATGTGACATTGCAAGAAAGGCTCGAGAGCATCGAACTTTGGAGTCCTCGAAGGTAAGATGATCATCGTTGGTCAGCAGAGATGCTGCTCGGCTTTTGGAGACAAAGTACTTCATCCGGAACTCGCAGTTGTCGCACTTCCAGAAGAGGTATGTCCCACGGATGCCGCCTCTGCTCAATCTTTCTAGCTCGGTGAGCGTCAAATCTTTCTTCAAGCAGCGATCGATGCCTCCTCTATCATCGCCTTTGATCAATTGAAGGCCTCCACGGCAAGGATGAATGTCTCGACGATGTCGAATGGCTCTATCGTTGCTCTCTGCGTTCACCCAGGAATTGTGGCGGGCTAGGAGCTCATTTGCAATGTCGCTTTGAGACGGTGGGGGCCTGGCATGACCTTTACCGTCAAAATTCTCTCTCAAGCCCACTACTTGGTGTTCAATGCCTGCAAGCTCGGCGATGGCGTCTTTCAATATTTGCCCGACAAGCTCTGGAGAATGAATAAGCACTGGTAGCAACAGTTTGGGGAAGACTAACCAGTACCACTTCCCCAGACCAGAGACAAAGCCGCGAAGTCACCCCGCCGCATGTCAGTAAGGTCCTCTTGAACCTCTTCAATGCGACGCAGAAAGCCGCTTAGAGTCACCTCTCGCTCGCCCAACTTTCTCCAGTCAACTGATTCGCCTCGATCACTCTTGAACTTTTCCACCCTTTGGAGGTCGTTGATGGTCTTCGCAGACATGTCGAAAACGCGGCCCGCATAGGCATCGACATCTTCGAGCAGCGAGACGATTGGTAAGGTCCCAGTGTACGAGTCGTCAGATGCCATCGAGCTGGCAAATGTTGAACCACTGCTTCGGTACGACATTGTGCCAGATTTCAGATTTAGGAGACTCTCCTTATGAATAAGCGCTTGCTGTGCGAGTTGAGCTGGATCAAGCCACCAGGTTGGAACTTCTTTGCCTGTTGGTGAAAGAGTACGCGGTATACTAGGTCAACCTTTGGATCAAAAGGTCTTTCTTACTGAGAAGGCATGGACATGGATCGAATGGATAACGTCTTTGCTTCTATGAAGAGTGATCGGAGGAGGGAGTGATTGGAAAGGGGAACGAGCAGAGCAGCGGAACAAAAGCAGGCTCTGATTGAATAGCCGATTCCACACCCACCAGAACGGGCGGGGATATCAGGCAACGAGTTTACAAAACACTGAATTTCGGGGCATCAAAATCTGCCACATTAGGCAACATGTAAGACGGACCCCTCCTACACTCACGCACCCCACATTCCTTGCCAATTTGCCACAGACTGCCCGAAGCAGGTTCCGCTCACGACCTGTGCAAATACGGCTGCCTGATTCGCTAGGTCACGATACACGTTCATTGCCCCGTGCATTTCCGAGACAGAAGGGCATTTCTTCGGTACTTTTTCGAAAGTCTACGGCCACCAACCTAGTTTGCCTGAGGTGCATCGAAGGAATGTGTCATATGTAGGCCTGAGGCGCCGGCCGCGTTGTGGCTGAAGGAAGGGTCAGAGGTACGCATTTGCCGGGCTGTGCTTCCGCCCCCAACTCGGTAATCAAACCGTATTTCGAGACCTCAGAGAGGGTGACACGTGAGTAAGGTTTAGGTGTTTGGAGTGGGTACTATATCTAGCACTGCTGAGTTAAACCAACTAGCACTATTGGTCGTCTGTTAACGTTTGTGCAGATACGCTCCTGAATTAGGTAAACAGCACTGCATAATGAAAACCGATGTCTTCACGACTAGCTCAACATCAGCAAGTTTGAACTGTCTTCGAAAGACAATTAGCACCATGTTATCTCGACTGCTATGCTGGCGTCCAGGGTCAGCATAGCAGCTTGCCGAACTTCCCCTCTGTCAACCCGAGAATTTCTCTCACTCATACAGATGTCCATAGCGTTCGATGGTGAACAGCGTCGCGTTAGGGTAGCAAGGCTCTCAGGTTCTTCTGGGCTCTAGCAGCCAGGTAGCGAGTAGTGGTGGCTGATGCCAGTACTGTAGGAGCAATGAAGTGAATGTGGCAGTGGCAGTGGCAGTGGCAGTGGCTGGGGCTGGGGCTGGGGCTGGGGCTTGGCATCGCATCAATCGAAGGCCTCGTACTCATCTTGCAACGTAGATTTATGGAGTTAATCTTCCCCAAGTCGAAGTGCTGACGCCTGAAACGCAAGTCACCTCTAACGCATTAGCACCTTATCGCTCATGGACACGGTATCCGTAACCTAAGCTTCCCTCTAGGGACATCGAAAGTATGAGGAGATATTGGTTGGGAATGCACAAGGTTGAGGAATGGCAGGTTGTTCAGAGGGTCGGTATGGTAGGGAACTGTGCCAGTCCCAGGAGGAGTCCATATCCCGGTGTGCCTTCTTCGCAGAGGAGTAGAATGGACAAGGAAGAGGTGACTTGAAGTGATAAACAGGTACGCCAGAAATGTTTGAAGGAGGTAGAGTACCCTTAGTCGGGATATATGGAACGGGCAATGGCTCAACCTACCTGCAGGAACTAGGTGACACATGGAAGGAATAATGTCACAACAAGAACACTTGACTTCGACGCGGTAACAGCCAGCTAAAGCTTAAAAGAGGGCAAATATCGATGGCCGTGACAGTGGTGGCCTAGTTGGCCAGGTTTATCGACATGGGAATCGATCTGAGACGGGGCTGAGATGGTTGGAAACTTGCATGGCGCCAATTCTGGGATGGACTCATCAGCCATTGGACACCTTGAGGGACCATTACGCCGAATCTGAATGCCACAAAGAATAGGGATCCCCCAAGGGGTGATGAGCGCGAATCCGAGACTGGCGATGTGCAAAAGTCTGACATAAGTAATTAGGGTGCGGATCGGTGGAGGGTCGTCGATTGATTGATTGATTTGTACACCACCAGGCTAAGCCTATAAGGGTCAAAGCTCGTTAAGAGCATGTCCGTGCGCAGGCCTCAAAAGCGCATTTACTGATTACTCCATTGTCGCTCCCGACCACCCTGCGTGTGTCTCCTGCTCGATTCCCACGAAATCCCTCGATATGTCCTTATTCAAAACGCTCAATTAAGTCTAGCGCGCCATCTTAATGGGGTTATTAATATTCTAATTGAATTTCTTAACGTCAATGCAGATACTAAATAATTAAAGATTCAGCTTTTAATATTATTCTTAATATTTCTGACCTCAATTTCTTTAGACTTAGAACTCTTATTAAGATTATCTTTTAATTAATTTATTAATTGTAAGAAGATCTTATATAAAAAGCGCTTAATAATATTAATTAATTACTTAATTAATGTGAATATTAATAAGCTTTGAAGAATAAGTTTTAATATTATATTTTAATATTTTTAAGTGTTAAATTATAATATGTATTATATAATTAAAAGCGCTATATAACTTAATTAAAAATTATCTTTATTTATATAGATTGTAGAGAAAAGCTCTCTACCGTCTGGAAGAAGCTTCCTTCGGGCTCTAGGGCCGAGATCCAGTGTCGTCGCCGTCGTTGTGTTGGTGCGTCCAACGCTTCCATCACCAACTCGAGCTTTTCTCCCGCCGCCGACCCGGCTCCTTCTAATCGTGCGTCCAAATAATTCTCCCAACTCCAGGATGATATCGCTCCTTCTCCATATGTGAAGAACTTCTTCGAAATATTGAGGACGAATCCATTAGCTGTGCTGAACGAGGGGCCTGAGAAAAGCTCAAAGGCATTTTCAAATAAATGTGCCACTGTCGTCCCAGAACAATCCCCTCCTCGAAGTTTTCGTATTCGGATTTCTACTTGAGGCACCAAATGAGGTTCTCAAGATGCAATGGAGAATTTTCACAGCTGCTTTCTACTTATGCAGAGACAGATTTGAAGGACACCAACTTCAATTTCATACTCTTGTCAATGATGTCGCTGGGCATCATTTAATTGGGCTTACCTCATCCGATGCCTTGCAAAGAATTCAAAACTGGATCAATGTCGGAGCAAGATATTGCATATATGCACGGGAGCTGGGACCAGGATGCTTGTTTCTCATTCCAGAAGAAATTCCTCGAACTGCGTAAGTTCTACACGGACATGACTGTGATGCCACTATTGACCTGCAGAACAGATTGGAGAAAGACCTTCCAAAGGGAGGACCACTGTATGAGGAGGCGATGAAACATCTCAAAAGACATGGCATCATCACTACGGCTCAGAAGATGGGCGCGGACAAGGTTGCGCAGGATGTGCTCGAGAATCTCAAGAATATTCTGAACACAAGTGTACCCACGACCGAAGTTACTGCCAACAGATACGACGCTCCAGTCTATCAGGGAAGAGAGCGACTGAACCTCCTGGCTTCTGTTGCTTAAGCCCAGAATGGTGGGTGCCTTGACCAAGTATGGAAAATCACAAACATCTAACAATTGCTTATAGATATTTCTTCTCAGCCACAACCCCCTCATTCAATCCGTAATGAGGACTCCCCAACGAGGGATGTAGAACTTCAGGAACGATATGAAGTAATGTCCAGCGAAGTTGATACAGGTACAGTTACCGAACAGTATGAGCCTTTCAACAACCATCCTTCAAGTTTATTTTGTCGAAACGAGCACCGAGGTGAGATCAGTGGAACTCAAGCTTTCACACGTCAAAGCTGCGACCTTTCTATGAGCAGCTTCTGTTACGACCCTGTTTCTGCGCTGTCTGTGCGGGCTGCGGTGGCGCTAGGCCCAATGGGGTGCTAGGGCTTTGAAGGTGCTCTGACAGTGCTGTATCTTGCGCCAAGGCTTGCTTTTGTGTCAAGACACAGCCGCATTCGGCCTTAGGACTTGGGCAAAGGCTTGGCGCGGCCGCGCTTTTCCTTATTTCTATTTTCCGCCCTCACTTAGATTAATACCAACAACACAACTACCACACAGCCATATTTAGCCCAATCAAGCTATTTCTGACTCTCTAGCTATCTCAGTCATAGCGCCTGTTACCCACTGTAACATTTAGTAGACACGCCGGTGACCGCTTTACTGCGTTTGTTGACTTTCTACTGCCTCAAATTTTATATCAGTTTTCCTGCAAATTCAACCCTGTCAACAGTCTATAAGATATATTATCTTAAGTAGACCCCATTTTCAAATTCAGCTCGTTTTTCGAGTCAAATTCGACCCTGTTAACTCTGCAAGACGCACTGATCTCCGCAGAATCCTGTCAACTTTACAAGACGCACTGATCTCCGCAGAATCCTATTAACAATCTGCAAGTTATACTAGCTTCTACAGGAACTTCTTAAGATACTGCGCAGTCGCGAGCTAATCTTTACTCTGCAGATCCTCTGCTTTTAATAGGTTACAGCTTATAATTACTAATAGCTTATCTTATTCTTTAAGTATTTAATACTTAAGTCTCATTTTCATCTTATTCTTTAAGTACTTAACGCTCAAATCTTATTTTATTATTTCTCTGAATACTTAATACTTATTCTATCATTTCTTAAATACTTAACACTCATTTTATCTTATATTTTGAGTACTTAATATTCTATTTTCTTTCTATTCTCTCTATAATTATTAATAGTTATTAAATTATCTGAGCAGATTAAAGATAAGAGAAGAAATATTATAACTATCTTTCAAAGTTCAGTCAGTCTCGCCAGATTAATATAAGCTGAGTAAATTCATGAAATGAATTAGTTTAATTTATTTCTATTAATTATTAATTAGATATCGCAAGTATAAGTTCTACAGAGCTTAAATAAAGAGAGAGAGAGATCTTATTATAGAAAAATATATTAAAAAGAATATCTTTTTAAAGATTTAAGAGATAATAATAGAGACTCTTAAAAAGACTCAGACTATATTTATTATAGATTAAATAACATTATTAATTATAATAAAGCTTATAATAATACTAAATTAAAATATAAAGAGTTATGTAAAGATTATAAGAGTTATTATAACTAATCTTAATATAAGATAGAGTTCCTCATTATTAAGTTAATTCTTATTAATAGATAAATCAAGAAATAAAGTTTTAACACTAAAATTATTAAAAATCTATCTATTCAAGTTAATCTTTTATTAAGATATTAGATCAACTCGAATATTTTACTAACGCATTATTAATATCATACTAATCTATAAAGATTAAAAGTAGAAGCTTATACTATTACTTTCTCATTATCTTAATAATGAAATAGCTTATATATAATACGCTACTCTATTAATTACTGAAAAAGAGTATTTAGCTTTATTATCTACTTAATAAAGAAGAGTTATTAGGCGCGATTTTATAAATACTAATATAGAACTTTAATTTAATATAAATTAGAAGTGTTTTTAATGAAATTAAGAATGATCTTCTATAGAATATATTAATGAGAAGATTAGTAAGCTGCGAATCATAAATATAAAGATAGAGAAAAATCTGATATAAAAAGTTTATAAGAACTTTCAGACTATATTAAAGCTATAAAGTGCGCTTATCAGAGAAAGTTAAAAGAGTTTACAAAACTTTCAAGATTATTTATAAAAGATATAGAATATTTAATAACGTCTCTATAAATAAAGAACTAAATCAAATTAATTAATATATAAGTATTCTTAATTTCGTTTAATAGAAATCTCAGAATCAATTTATAAGAAGATATTATATATTAAGCTAATATCTGCGATATTAAGTAGACTCTTTTTTAAGTCTTTTACATTTATAAAGAAGTATTTTAATATTGATTCTTCTTATCTTTATAAGAAGTGTACTACTTAAGATTTAAAGACTAATTATTAAATAATTAATCATTTATTAAAAAAGAAGAAGAAGATCTTTACAGCTAATAAAAAGATTTCTTTAAAAAAGAAGTCTGATAAGAACTATTATTATATATAACGGGGGTATCTAGCTCTTTAGAATGCTCTTAATAAATTAGGTAATAATAAATTAAGCTCTATAAAGAAGAAAGAGATTATAATCAACTTCAGTATTACTTATCAGAAGTATAAAAAGTCATTTCTATTAAATAATCAGCTTTATAATTATTTAAGAGCTTTTAATACTTATACTACTAAGACTACTTCTATATAATTCTCAACTATTATTAATCTTATAATATAATTAAAAAGAGAATATTTAGAGAGTATATTTAATTATACTAAAACTTACGTTAATATATATTAAGTTATTAATTTAGAATTATTTACAATAGTTATTAACTTTAGTTTTAATCATTCAGCTATTAATTAAAAGTTACTTACTTAGCTTTCTTATATATTTAAGATCATTAAATTATTAATTATTTAAGATATTAATAAATGATAGAGAATTAATAAATTAACTACTTTTATATTTTATCTCTAAAGCACTTAGAATAAGCTACTTAAGCTATAAATCTCAGTCTTAATATTTAATAATCTTAATATCGAGCTGCTTATTAACATTAATTATATCAGAGCCTGAAATATAATACTTAATATCTTATATTAACTTGCGATATTTTATAAGAATAGCAAGATTAATAAGCTAATAATTATAATACGAATCTAAATAATACATTAATTAAATGTTAATCTCATTTTCCGCGTTATTAAGAAAGTAAAAATATCTGTAAACTTAATTAATCAAATATCAGTTTGTCTTAAATATTCAGAAAAGATAGATCTGTTATTTCTATCTTAAATATCTAAGATATTTAATAGAATAATATCAGCTTTATAAATCGCTCTAATCTATTCTAATCAGAGCTCTATATTATAAACAGTTTATTAAGATATTATTCTGAGCACTATCACATCTATTAATAAAGAAGAGTTTATCTATACTACTTAAGTTACAGTAATACTGAATAGATTTCTTAGAAAGAAGAATGAATAAAGTATAAATAAAAATAAATAGAATATAAATCTCAATTAATTATAAGAGATATACTACTCTTAATATTAATATAATTTATTAAAGAGTATTATTACTTCTAATATATTTATCTTTATATATTAAGATATTTATATTAATAAGATATATCTTAATCCTATAATTAATTCTAATTAGAACTTATATTATTAAAATATTCTTCTTATAATAAATCATATTAATAAGAAAGAGATGAAGCACTAAAAGATGAATAAGTTAATAAGTAAGCTTATTAACAGCGAGATAATAATATATAAAGTGCGATAATATAAATTTAAAAAAGAAGATAATACTTAAAAAGATTAAGAGATATTAGCTCAGACTTAGTAAATTGTAAAGATATATAAAGAAGCTCTGAAATACTCTTAACTATAAGAGCGCAGGTAAGTTAATAGATCTACGCTATATATTAAGTCTCGAAGGCGACTAACGCGCTAGATTAAGAAAGATAATCAGATAATAATTACAAGAGATAGCAGAAACAGATCACTCTTAAGAAGACTATTCACGGGCTGTAAATCTTTTTCGTGATAAGTAACTATTACGACCCTGTTTCTACGCTATCTATGTGAGCTGCGGTAACGCTAGATCTAATAAGATACTAGGGCTTTAAAGATACTCTAACAGTGCTGTATCTTGCGCTAAGACTTACTTTTACGTCAAGACTTACTTTTACGTTAAGACTTACTTTTATATCAAGACACAGCCGCATTTAGTCTTAGAACTTAAGCAAAGGCTTAACGCGGCCGCGCTTTTCCTTATTTCTATTCTCCGCCCCCACTTAGATTAATACCAATAACACAACCATCACACAGCCATATTTAGCCCAATCAAGCTATTTCTGACTCTCCAGCTATCCCAGCCATAGCGCCTGTTACCCACTGTAACAGCTTCAGCTCGGGCCATCAGGACTTCAACAGGATCGTGGTCCAACAGAAGTCAGATCAAGAAATGGGGGGTTTCAATGCTGAGACGGATTTAGCTGCAAAATCTTAATCAAGATATTATGGGCCAGCAGCAATCAAACCCAGAGATAGAGGTTTTAGATGTTGCAATGAATCTGGAACCGAAGAATTTTGATCAAAGCATCATGGGACAGCAGCAATCTGACCAAAGAATAGAAGGTTTCAATGCAGAAAGGGATTTAGATCCGCAATAATTTAATTAAGGCCAACAACAGTTAAACCATCTGATGTGGCCCTTCAACGTGGAGATGGATTTTGATCAAAGTATTATGAGACAGCAACAATCTGATCAAGAGATGGCGGACTTCAATGTAGGGAGTGACTTGAATCTACAATAATTGAATCATCAGATGGGCGGTTTTAATGCAGAGAGAGACTTGAATTCACAATAATTCAATCAAGCTGAACAGTCCGTCAGTTCATCTCCTTCACCTGCTCGTACCTTCCTTGACCCCGCAGCACCGCTGCCAGATTGCTCACACTCATTAATGTGTTAGGATGATTCACTTCTAGTATCTTCTCTCTTCCCGCTAGTGCCCGTTAGTTCATCTCCTCCGCCTGCTCATACTTTTCTTGATCTCATAACACTCCCGCCAGATTACTTACGCTCGTTAATGTATCAGAATGATTCACTTCTAGCATCTTCTCTCTTTCCGCTAGTGCCTGTTAGCCCATCTTCTCCGCCTGCTTATACTTCTCTTAATCCTGCATTATTAACCCCAGATTATTCTCACTTATTAATGTGGAAGGATGATTCACTCTCAGCATCTTCTTTCTCTCTATCAGCGCCTATTAATTTACATACTCTGCCTCATACTTTCCTTAATATTACAGTATCACGATCAAATTATCTAAACCCGTTAATATATCAGGATGATCCACTCTCAGCATCTTCTCCCTTCCCATCAGCGCCCGTTAATTTAGATACTCCGCCTCCTTATATTTTCCTTAACTCCGTAGTACTGAAGCCAGATTGTCTACACTCGTTAATATATTAGGGTGATCCTCTCCTAGCATCTTTTTTCTCCCTGTCAGCGTTGATTAATTCAGATACTCCGCCTCCTTATATCTCTCTTGATTTAGGACATTGTTTGCAGAAAGTTCGTAAAATGATAGTAAGGTTGGTGAAGAATTTTTTGGATCCGCCTTTAACTCCTGAAAAGTACGATTCAAAAGTTTAATAAGTTTGTAATCATCGCGCATTTGTAAAAGAATGCGACCACAGTGCAATAATATTTCTAAGATCACTTGTACTGGCCCGTGAGTGAGTGCTGTGGCAATGTCAATATTGAGGAAAGATTGTAAGTGTGGTCGTAGCTTCAACTGATGTAGATGTTATATGGAAGACCCATGACTGAATAAGGCGATAATAGAATCTGTAATCAACCAAGACTGGCCGTGCTGGCTGCTGCTCTGACAATCCTTAGCCCATGCGTGCACGAGCGGGTGCATGGAGAGTCCAAGATCGTTTCAAATAATTAAGGCGAGCAATTCAAGCAAGTGACTGACATCGCTGAGGCGAAATGAATCTCACTCTTTGAATTCTGATGATCCAGCAACCTGAGCCGTCCCCACAAAGTCAGAAAACTGTGATGTATGCCACTGGATTAGATATGTTGACTCAGATGGAATGTTCTGTGTTTGATGCCCCTGAAGTCAGACTAAACCTTTCCATGCATCTTCAAAAATTTGAATGAGAACGGGACTGAAATGCAGTGTTGAAAGCACATTCAGCCAACACAAAGCATCTGTTCCGTGTTTGCTTTTATCCAAAACAGCGGTGGTAGCTTCCAATATAGCATAGATGTTTCCGTATCATGACTTCACCTGCAGTGGTGTATACTATAATATTCACTAATAATGTCGTTGGAAAAGCTCAGCATACTAATCCAGTCTGCAATGATCAGTCGCGATAAATGCTCCCGCCTGGATAATCGCAAGAGTATATGTTCCTAAGATGCTGATGAGTTTCTCAGCTTACCGAGATGAAGATGAAGAAGATATCTTCTGAATTTCTATTATTTTCAGAAGCAGTTCTGTAATTTCTTAATGAGTGAGATTATTCACAGTTACCGCTCCGATTGTGTTATACAGCTCACAGTCCCTTATTTGAGAGGTGATGATGATGATGCCTGTACTTTCAGATGAGAGATATGTCTGGTAGTTGATCTCAGGATCATCAGCGTTATTTAGAATTAGAAGCCATCTCTCCTTAGTAGCTGCAAGAACTCGGAGAGCATTTTGAAGATTTTCAACTGTAACTCCAAGTGCTTTCGCAACTGCGATAAAATCACTTTCAGCAAGGGAGGGCGTGCTAACATCAACCCAGAAGCAGTCTTATCCTTCGGCTTGAATGAGTAAAGACAGTGTCTGCATAGGCACAGAATGTTTCAATGCATTCTTCAACATTCATTTCTAGCCGTCCGAGCATAATGGCGATGAGTCTATCAAAATCAACAGGTGACTTATTTCGGAGGCAGATTGACGCAGTCATACCCTCCGCTGCTGAATCCAAACATGAAGTCAAAGATTTCGCACGGCTTTCTGATAGTGGCCTGAGGGGCTTTCAACCAATTAGAACAACACCTCTAAATTCAAGTATTCCCACTTACAAATATTGAGCTCCTTGGCCAGTTCATCACATATGTAGTTCATGAGCGTCTTCAATATAAGAAGACTCGCGTAGCTCTTAACTCCTCCGCCATCTTCAACAAATGTCAGCTGAGACAGTAGAATGGAATTCTATATTGGAGAACAAACCGAAAGTAAGCACAGCTGGAGGAGAAGCCCTTAAGGAACGTGCTGTTAAGAAGAGGTTGTTCTTCCTTCACTCCGACATTTCATCTCTGAGAGAAGGTTTAAGGGATTTCAGACTTTTAATAAGGGTGTTTATCCTCTGGCATTGCTCCAGGAGACTTTCATGATTCTCGGTTCTGAATATCGTTGAGTAAACTCTCAAGTTACGTGTAGAACGTCACAAACCTGGGCCGAACCTCTTCATCAATTTCCGCTTCATTCTCGATCAAGGGCAGGAGGCGATCAATATCGCTGAAGATTTGCTGCAGACGGGTCTTGAGTTCACGACTGTGATTTGACAGACTCCGAAAATATTCGAGAAGTGAGGCACTCTTATCTGAGAGATCATACGCCCAGACCCGCAAGTCAACCAATGTGGTTTGCAGCGATGAAATCACTTCACTCTTCTTTATAGCTTTTAGAGCCGGCCAATCTCCGCTCTTCTTCAGGAGTGACTGGAGTTTAAGGATAGGTTCAATATATTATATGTCGAGAGGGACAGGGTCGTCGGGAGTGTTGTCGCTCTTGCTGGGTGGGTGAAAAGGACTGTCGGGCTCAGACGTGCCGTGAGGCAGGAGAGGATGGCGTGGCTCCGTTGATTCCGCTGGCGCCCGGCCAGGCGCTATTGTTGGTGGAACCTGAGGAAATGAAAGTGGCGGGATTTTGTATTCTTGCTCCATGCTTGAACTGCAGCAACAGTAGTTAGCAGTGATAAGTTCAATTCTACGGCTGTGATATTGAAGCTAGGCGAGCTCCACCCTTCAGCTAGCACGTGACATTGCTTGGTATAAGGTCTTGGCACAAGGATCTATACTTGAGGGTGCGTAAATCAATCACCTTTTATTTTACGCGGTGAACAACAGAAGTCTCGCTGCTAAGTGTTGTAGATCCTCCTTGGCGGCTTACTCGGCCCAGGCCTATTTCCTTCTTCCTTGCTAGTTTGCGTAGATAGCTTCCTCCTCCATACACTCATTCATCAGATTATGAGCCCTCAACGCTTGAAATAGCGCAAAACAGAGCTGTATCATTATAGCGTAACTGCTATATCTTCTTTTGTCAATGCCTGCGAATTCTAAAGTCTCTTTTCGCTCAAAAACGCAGAATTCTGGGGGTGAGCGATCATAGGTGGGATCCAGTTCCTTGGCCCACTGCCGAGTCTTGGCCGTCAAGGCCTACCTGACAGTTGCTGATTCCATACCGTAACATGATCGACCCCTCAGCAATCTTCTCTGCGAGATTTTTGACAATCTGCGTCGTAGGAGGTAAATGCCTATCTATTAGAGTGTCGATATAGCCTAATAGCGTGTCTTCTTGAACATTATTGAGCGGTTGGTTGAAGTGGATTCTGCTTGGGAGACCGATTTGCCTTGGTATCGACGCGCCAGCGCCCAACGGGAGATTCCATACAACTTTGTTGCCTCTGTGTAACTAAGCTCCTTTTGAGTGTCAAGATGAGCCAAAGCTGCTTCAAATTGAGCCATTTTTGAGTTGTTGGCAAGCTGTCAAATTTGGGGCGCAGGGCGTGTAAAATCGAGCTTTGAGTGGGTGCGAGCGAATATGTACGAATTAGGCGGCCGCGGCCGTGCTAATATCGTTTCCCAAGACTTGCTCGGCACATCTCCGTTGAACGATGCTAATTGATTGATTGTAGCAAGTTGTTGTTGTTATTCTATCTCAAAGTTGGCTGTTTAAATACAGCAGAATTCTCGGAAATTGCGGTGGCGCAGGGCCAATCAAAACGCAGTACTAACGCAGTACAAACGCAAGGAGATGACAAACGAAATGGGCCAATGAGCTGCCCTGCTGCTTGACACCACCTGATACCGGAGTCAACGCCTACGCATTGACGTGACTCGTGGATCAAGCTCATCTCTCATCGGAAAGAGCAGTATTAGGTCCGGCATTGTTAACAATGGTGCTCTGCTTGCACATTCTCTAGGCTCCCCTTTGTCGCTTTCCATGTATACTAGCGGGTCGGCCGCCACGTGGCTCACACTGCTAGATGAAAAGATCCACGAGGTTCAACAGTGCCTTGGGCAGAACTACACCCTCCCTGGAGATATCACCAGTGGACGTTCTTTCCGATCTGCCCTGGAGACGTTCTGTAGGGAGAAAGGGGAGCATCGAGTTTCCCGATTGGAAGCCAAGTTACTACCGTCCTACACTCCCATCACCGAATTAGCCAAGGCTGTCGACCAATCTGCTACCGACCTGCAGCATTCATCGCACAATGATACTCTCGAGGGCCTTATTTGGCGCCTGTCATTCGCTCTGATAGAGGTGAAAAGACCGTATGCCAAGACCTCACGACGCTGACTTCTCTACAGCGCGGGTGTGAAGCTGGAGCTCAACTTGACCCCCTGGTCGGCGTGATGGCTGAGCTCGGTAAAATTGTACCTAGGTTCTCAAGAAGTACGGGCGCCTTCCATTTGCGGTTTCCAAAAGATAAACGAGTCCAAAAACCTCTACAGGAGGTTTACAGCAAGTTCATTGAGTCGCATTTGTTCATCATATCTTATTTGAAGAAAGTCGATCCCCGTGAGTCAACTCTGCCCTCTATATCCGAAGTGGAGGCACATACTCATTGAATGTAGCACCTAGTTTGGACGTTAAAAGCGAAAAGGCTCTGCAACTACACATCACAGACACCGCCAGATTATTCGAGGAGGCAAGAGGTAGGTATGATGTCATGGTGAACCAAGCCGCCGAGGACGAGGAGAGAGAAAGAGCGAACCTAGAGCAGCCGAGCCTTGATGCCCAGCGCTCTTTACCAGATCTCCTCCATCGCGATAGTTCGTCCAACCGGGAGGTGCAAGTAAAATTTGTTTCCGTAAGATCTTTAGGGGGAGGATCCTATGGTGAGGTGGATGAGGTTAAGGAGTTGTCGACAGGCGCTTCATACGCCCGAAAGCACATCCACCTCGACCGCGTTAGGCCGGCAAACGTGATTGCGGAAGAGGTGAAAAACGAAGTCTCTATCATGCAGAAACTTCGCCATTTACACATCGCTACGGTTCTCTTCTACCTGAAAGATGAAGAAACTTACAGCATCTTCATGCTGCCCGTTGCAGAGTACGATCTTCTCAAATTCCTGAGCCGTTGCACCGAGCATGACTGCCCTGTTGCTCTGACCAAACAAATATACCCTTGGTTCGGATGCTTGCTAGATGCGCTAGCATACGCTCATAAGCTGGGAATTAAGCATCAAGATATCAAGCCTTCAAATATACTGATCAAGAACAACCAACCCTATCTCTGTGATTTCGGGCTCGCGAAAGACTTCGCGGAGCTTGATACGAGCACTTCTCGTGGCCTGAAGGTGCAAGGAACTCTAGTGTACCGCGCTCCAGAGGTCATACCCAAACAAAAGCGTGGCCGTAAGGCCGATGTCTTTTCTCTGGGCTGCGTATACTCGGAGATGCTCACTGTTGCCCTCGGTACATCGTTGGAGGACTATCGCGATGCTCGGGAGGAAAGAGGCTCGATCGCATTCCGTTACTGTCTGCCGAAAGTGGTGAAGTGGTTAACATCATTTGAAAAGAAAAGGCTGAGCGATCTGTTGGTGGACGAGATTTTGAGCATGATCGCTGAGGATGCGGAGCGAAGGCATACTTCTGAACAGGCTGTCAATTTCCTGAAGCAGGAGCGTGCATTATTCTGCGTGGAGTGAGCGACGATACTTGGACATAAAGGTTGAAATTTAGCGCGGAATTGGCCGTAGGAGGACTTGGTTCTGGACATTAGCATGGTCAACGCTTGGATGGAATGAGTCAATAATTGAATATCAATCAAAATTGAAAATTCATTCTTTCTTGAGGTACCGGGGAATATCAACTTCATCGGCCCACACAATCGGGTCTAGGCAGCCTAGATACTCGATAACACGTGCTGACGCTTTGCATCCGTACTGTACCGCTGTTCTGATGTCCCACTTGCCTCTATGCTTCTGGGCCATATATTGCGCTGCATACCCACCTACAAAGCTATCCCTGTGGTCCCTGTGTCAGTGCCTGGAGCGAAAATACGGGTGCGGCGGTGGATCAGGTCGCTGCAAGTCAAGGGGAACGTACCCTGCACCAGATGTATCAAGTACGGTACAGTTCTTCTCAACCTCCACATAGCCACTGCCAGACTCGTTGGAATAGAACGCACCCTTCTCCCCTAAAGTGATTACAACATTCTTAACTCCAAGATTCAAAAAGTAGTCGGCGACATTTGTCCAGCCGGTCTGATATTCAATATCCTCCTGCTCAATCTCGGACAGCATCACGGCCTCCGTCTCATTCATGACTAGATGTGAAATCATCAGGTAGATATCGGGCATGAGATAGCGGGCCGGCGACGGATTCAGCAGCAGCTCCACCCCTTCTCGATGAGCCGTCTCAATCGCTTGCTCGATGGTGTCTCGTCGAATCTCCAGTTGAGAGATGATCAAGTCGGGAGCCACCCCGCCGCCCAAGCTCTCCAGCGTCATGAAATCAGCCGGCTCTAACGCGTACGCAGCTCCGGGGTACTGCATGATTCGATTCGCGCCGGATCCTGCCTCCACGAGGATGTTGGCCACCCCGGTGGCCTGGCCCTGCATGACGCGCACGCCGTCCACATTCACCCCGCATTTGATTAGATTCTCTTTCAGCAAAGGCCCGAACTCATCTGCGCCGACAGCGCCCACCATACGTACTCGGATTTCATTGTCGTCTACAGCTTCCTGAAGGGCATCTGGGGATGTGTTCTTTGGATTCGGGCGTGTGAGCCGGTAGGTAGCCACAGCCGAATTGGCGCCTTTGCCGCCAGCCTGCATGGTGAAGGCGTCGGCGACGACTGTCTCGCCATTGTCGGGTAGCCGTGCCGTGATGGTAGTCAGGTCTTGCACCACTCCGCCCAAAACAGAAATAGTGACAGCTGGCATCTCAGCGACGAGGCTCAAGTTGGACCAGAACCGGGTCTTGCCAACTCAGTCACCTGCTCAGCCTCTGCTCAGGGTTGCTCAGACGCGCTCGGTCTCGGCTCAGTCTCAGCTCAGGTCAAAACAGTGACCGCTCAGAATGGAGGCTATAATTGGAACTTGGGGAAAAATATCTTGTGCCCGACTACAGAGGTATTTGAAAAAGAAACGACGCAGCCAGGTAACGGCGGTATCTCCAAAATTACCGATTTTGGAGCAGGAAGGTTTGCCGACCTTCGTCTTGGACAGCAAAGCTCGGGTGTAGCAGCCGCGCAAGGAACACTAACCTATGAGGCTTCTGACAAAAATCCTTCCAGGCCATACGATCTCTGGGGCCTGGGCTGTGTATGTATTGAGCTTCTGATCTGGGCCCTTACGCCGGAGCGGGACGGAGGGCGAGGATTCTCATCCAGAAGAGGCTGGATGAATTATCACGCACCAGGAAAAATTGAGCCGACGCATCCTGATGATTGCTTTTAGTATCGTCATGCTTTTTCGAACGAAGTCAGATTCAGACCTGCCGTCGAGATGCAGCTTGATGACCTTGAGCACAAATACAGCAAAGGGATGAACGCTTTCAAAAGGGTTACACAGCTCACCAGAAAGCTCTTTACCATTGATCCGCTGGTGCGGCCTAAAGCTGCACAAGTTGTTGCCGGCGTTAGTGACATTTTTGAGAAAGCACGCGACGAGCTCGAGAAGGACCCGAATTGTTATCTTCGAGACGGTAATCGGAGATCCGGGTCTTTGTCTTGTCCGAACGCGCCCACAGTGGAAGCCATACCGGCTGAAAGAGCGAGAGCGAGCCCATCTCCCAATGCCATTGGCGAGTCTTCCTCGGCTCGTCAACTTAAGCCCAGTCCACACGATAGTGACGGCTCGCCGAAGCCTTTCCTACGTAGAGGAAAAGAAAACGTGCCATTGGAGGCTCCGCCGGTCAGCGAGTATCGCCTCAACTTCAGCGACCCCGGCACGACTATCAGTGGTGAAGCAATCGCTCCAGAAGCTGGTGAAGACACAATTGAGCTTGAGGGGGGAGATCCCATGCCCCGCAATGACACCAACAACTCTGAACCCTGGGGGCCTACTTCGTATCCATAGCTTTGATAATTTGATGGGAAAGCAAGAGATTCGGGCCATACTCGTCATCTCAGGTGGTTCTGTCCCTTGAAAGCTGGAAGCAGTCTGTTGAGATTTTTCCGGTACAATTGCTTCTTGGCGGGGAATCACGAGCGGCCGGGTCACAGGAAGGATGAAATGTATAATATTGGTGGTACCAGCGCCATTTATCTGCATTTTGAACTACAAAATGTAGTGAGGTCAGAATTTTAGTAAAGTCTGCAGTCCTGAAATGGACCAGCAAACAAGCATTTGGACCTTGAGCAACTGATGAATGAGTGTATGAAGGAAGAAGCTCTCTACGCAAACTAGCAAGGAAGAAGGAAATAGTGATGAATGAGTGTATGAAGAAGAAGCTATCTACGCAGACTAGCAAGGAAGAAGGAAATAGGTCTCTGCTGAGTAAGCCGCCAAGGAGGACCTACAACAAATAGGCCTGTGCTGAGTAAGCCGCCAAGGAGGACCTACAACAGAAACCAGGCTGAGGCCACCCGCAAGTAGTAATAACACTGTAGCATTTCAACCACACCACTAATATGCACATCTGCGCTTCATGTTGCCTTGGGTAGAATATTTAATGATCAAATTGATTGAGGACGAGGTGATGATGAACGTGAACGGTCAAAGTACTAAAACAGTCAAATCAAAGACATTCCGAGCTTCGCGTCGCTAAACCTGGGAACCTGGTTGAGCTGTCGCGGAATCATGTGCAACCCCTAAATCTGGAGTCGGTTCTCCTACCCAACTTCACCATCTTGCAAACGATGACCATGATAATGATGTCTCTGAAAAAGGAAGACTTGGAGCCAGTATGCCTGGTGGAAAGAGCGCTTGCTTCCCAAAAACCACGAGTTTGGTGTCACGATGTTGGAATTGTTTGTTCATCATCATCATCATCGCCTTCTTCTTCTTGCTGTTTGAAGCATTCGTCCAGGTCCTCCTACAGGACAGAGAGATAAGCCTCCAACCATTTTGCTTCAGAGGTTTGTTGTATCACTTGAACCAAAAGGGATCCCGACCCAAGATATCTTTTGGCGCGCCCAGATGGTCAAGTGACCCAATTGGTACTAAGTTAGGAGAAAGTTAGGCAAATCTCCAGCCATAGCGAGACACTTGATCAGATTTTGTCAGACCTGAATCCTGAATGGATCTTCACCACATTTTCTCTTGAGGACCTTCGCTACCGTGGCCATGTCGGAGATATAAGCGTCTCTGAAACACTGTTCCTTTTCTTCCTTGATCACTCTCAGCAATGCACGCGTGCTTGTTGTTTGTTCGATGATCTGATCACTGGCCGGGTGCATTTTCGAAGGACATTGATATCGCGATTTTTACCGGCAGGGTAAATGAAGTGGATCTTCGTTCACATTTATGAGCTGAAGACGTGCCGATGAGGCCCTTCTAAACCTCCCAATCAATTGGTCAACCTTGTATGGACCTTGAGCCAGATCTGCGATCCACCCACACCCTGAACCCCAATTGGCTTTCCGTGGGACACATAGATGCGTTGTTAGTCAATGTTCTTGTGCGCCACTATCACTTGTCTAACTAGTTCGAAGCCGCCCTCACAACTCGTAGAGGTGCAGGCTCCTATCAACGAATTCTAGTGGCCGCCTTGCTCAGCAGATGCAGCGACCCTGGATCTCTTGCGGCTCATGGCATGAGCATTGACGGAAATACGAGGCTCTTCGACCTCCTTTCAAAGCTTCTCCCTGGCAAGATGTTGATAGTACTTGGAGAAGAAGGACGATGCAAACTTCTCTTCTCACGGCCCGCGCCGTGAACAACGATCCGAGCCTAGCAACGAATGCCCTTTTCCTGAAAGAGAAAGCCTTCCTATCTGAGGCTAGATCGAACCGATGCATCATTCACGCACATCGATTCCTGTCCGGTCGGATAGATGTTCCAGTCCATACCTGCGCAAGATCGCCAGAGGACGAGATCGCGCATCAGAAGGCCGTCCGTTTCAAATCCGGATACGGAAGAAGTAATTTCTCGTCACAGAAGATCCGGGGCAAGTCCCAGTTTGGCGAGTTTTTGCATGACAGGTGGTCTGACTACGAGCGTCCTACGAGAGCCACCAGGAGTAGCTATAATCTGTATGGCAAACAATGAAAGACAAGACGGCCTGGTACGGCTCAAAAATTGACTGATTCTTCCTAGATTTATCGACAGAACAACGACTGTGGGTGTCTTAAACGTCACTCACAGTATGATGGAGACCGTGTTTTCATCCCTTCATGTATTTCCTCGTTTGAAGGATTTCATCATTCTCTTCGATCGCGGTCACGAAAATGGAGGGCGAGAGCTCTATCCTCCCCCTTGCGCGTATCGGGAATTTCGGTCTAAGACGCATGGCTTTGGTACTTCCTCCACTCCTTATGCAGAGGACGATTGCATTGGCCAATGGAGCTGCTGACTTTGAAAATCTAGAATGTGCATATGCCTTTTCACATGTTGATAAGGAAAGGAAGGACGAAAATGCCCATGTCAGCTCGGACACGTATTGGCCTGTTCGACGCACGGTGGTCTATCACAAATACTCTCTTGTGAAGGGAAGGAAACAAGAGATCTGGATCGTCATAGGCAGCAAAAGCGGCTCTGAAGACCTAAGAAAGCAAATCCTCGACTACGAAGCACACAATATCGGGGGCAAATCTGATCCATCCCCATTTGAGCTGCACCTGCTGATCTAGCATTGCCACATGGGCAATTGGCGACCTCGTCTGAGATGGATGGTGGAAGAGATATGGTCTCAGGTTACTAGCGAACAATCGAGTCTCCCAAGCCAACTGACAATTGCCATAGGTCAACCCTGCTATAACAATGCCGATGGACGATTCGAACCGCTCCAGACGAGAGAGACTGGTTCGAAAGCTTCTGGTCGACAAAAGCCAAGCTCGACAGAACATATGGGAGAAGCTTGACGATTCAATGCTCGCCGTTGAGGCCCTCATCGAAACGATCGACCTGCTCAAAGCAAACTTTCTGCGCTTCGAGGGAGACCCGCAACCGAAGGCGATGAGTCGGGCGCAAGAGACGATTGCGCGGGGCTTTGATACGAAAAAGAGGGAGGGCGAGGCAGTGTTGAAGCAATTAAAGGCGATGCGGGGGAAGGCAGAGAGTACTTCAAGTCTGGTGCGTATGCCTATCTTGTTGTTTGAAAAAAATATCACTCCCGGCTACTAACATGATATTCTATACATTGGCTGACATCAGTGACAGTATGCTCGACTCACCACACTTCAGAGCAAATCAATTGCCGATCAAGGGGCGCGCAATAACAGAATCACGACAACCTTGACACTACTAACTGCGTCATTCTTGCCAACCGCACTCCTTGGCGTGAGTACAGTCCCTCGACATAAAGTGTCCTTTTTCTAGCTCCTAACCGCAGCCCAGACATTCTTCTCCGGTACTCAAATCTTCAAGAGCCCACATGGACACGCCGAGTACTGAGGCATCATCTTCGGCACAGCGATCGGTCTTGCCCTCCTCATCTGGGTTCTAGGATTGATATACAGTTGGTGGACTGTGGGAGATCTGGCGGAAGGGTTTGGCCCGTTTCGAGAGTGTTTCTTGTGGAGGAAGGAAAAGCATGCTAACAGGAAAAGGAAATCCAGACGGAAGAAAGATGCTAAGGCAGCAAGAGCCGAGGCAGCGAGGGTAGAGGCAGCAAGGGCAGAGGCAGCAAGAGCAGCGGCAGCAAGAGCCAAGGCGGCAAGAGTAGAGGCGGCAAGAGCAGGGATCGCAAGAGCAGAGGCAGCAAGAGTAGACTCCGGAATGGCAGAAAGAGAAGCACCGCCTCCAAATAACCCAACAAACAACAACCGACGTCCAGTCCACCCCATCCTTGGATCCCACCGCAGAGCGGAAACACCACCCGGTGCGGTGAATCCTCTCGGTGCTAACGCCGCCGAAACCGCAACCGTAACAGCCGCGAGTCTCGAAGGTGAACGCCGTCCTTCGGAAACCGCAAGAATGAGGGTAGGCAACGAAGGGGCATCACTAGCACTTCAATATGAAGCGATGAGCGACAATAGAAGACGTCAGGGTTCAGGTTGGAGGTTCTTCCGATTCAGAAACAAGGCTCAGACACATGTGGACGTCGAGCAGAATGCCGACGATGCTGCGAGAACATCTGGGGAGGCGATTGTAAGGCGAGACACTTTGGGGAAGGTGGGCTGATGGCGGGCATGGAAAGGCATTTGATATGACGAGGTTGGTTTATTTGGGGAAGTGTATGCTCTATGGCAAGATGTTCTGCCGTTTGCGAGTGTGCGTTGTTGAAGTATGTTGTCACAGTATGTTGTCTTAACCGTCCAGTGAGTAGCACAGGCATTCAGTCCCAGTGGACAGACGTGATGCTCCGGGTGATAGTTGATCGTGAATGAGGCTGGGACTCTGTGGTCCGATATTCGCTGCTCTAGCAGAGAAAGAATAACACGCTGAGTTTGCGCCGCCATGCTGTCCGGAAGTCCTCGTTTGAACATGTGAGTGGTCTTTTACCCCCCGTCGAACACGAACATCTTCAGAGATGTACTCCACTCAATCACGGCTCTATAGTCCCATCCCCTATGTCGTACCCTTTCAACGCTCCTGCAGCCCTGCCGCGATTGCGCAATGCCATGATCCCGCACGAGTCCAATACTCAATCGCTTTTCCCTGGTACTCCTCGAGACCTACCGTGAAATCTCGGCCTGTACCGAAAAACTTGTCAAAACAAGCTATTAAGCATACCTCCAAAATTACAAGACAAAGTGATGAAGATCAAAGTATAAAGAGATGAAAAGACATCCAATTCCATCGGAACTTCATTTTCTCCGTCTCCTTTGTTCACTCCAAGCATAACGTTCATTGATGATATCACCAGATATAGGTACGTCGTCCTCGTAGTCCGTCTACTCTCAATAATGTGTCTGATGATCATACTGGGAGCATTTGAAAAGGAACCTCAATCATGGTACTCCTTGCATCGGCTGCAATCTTTTTGGATGCATCGTAGCCCTAGCACTTGTATATACACCTGTTACATGTTGATCATCAAGAGGTCTGACTTGTCTAGTTGCTGTGGTGGGCCTTACAGGACTCATCGCTGGCCGGAGATACGTGAAGCAAATTGCCACCATAAACAGTATCGCAGCGAATACAGCCAGGGAGGACACCTGGCAGTGATTTGAAGCTGGCATTCGAGACGATCCGACATTTCGACATTTAACCTTTCAATGGCAAAAAATGTATCCGTCGTGCTGTTGCTGCAACTCAGCATGTTGTTACTGTCGCCCAGGATGCTCAAGAAGAAGAGCGACACGATTAAGAGTAGCAGTGAGACGCGTTCTTATTGATGGCATAGCATTGCCTCCAGTTGGTCCTCCTGATACCAGGAGATGTAGCTCCAGGCGAAGCGCATACGCCGGTCAGTCAAAGCCCTCGGGAGGAACAACAAGCCCTAGTGAGCGATCGAATTTTCCGTATAAGCCACATTAGCCAAAGGTTACTGTTCGTGCGAGAGCAGGCTCAACAGGAGCGTGAGGAAGCTGACCGCCAACTAGCTGAAGCTCGACGTCAAGAGCAAGCTGCTCGCTTAGAAGGAGCTCGGGCCCAAGCTGATGCTGCACAAGTGACTGAGCGAGCAACTCAACTTCAAGTTGAAGCCGCGCGCCAAGAAGAAGCTGCCCAACAAGCAATTGAAATTGTAAGCAATGCTAATCAGGAAGCTGGAGCGGTTGCAAGACCAAGTGGCAGCCCAGCAGGAGCGTTTGTAGGACCAAGTGGCAATTCAGCAGGCGTGGGTACAGGACCAAGAGGTAGTCCAGCGGGAACGGTTGCAAGACAGAGAGGCAGTCCAGTAGGAGCTGGTGGACCTCAGCCCTCGTTGACGACCCGGAGACAGCAGGCACTGCGTGAATCCCAAGACAGGCGTCAATCCAGAGACGTGTGCTATCGCAAGAGAGGCGACTATCCCAAGTCGGGCAATCATCCCCAGAGACACAGGCTGGAAGCCCAGGTCAAGCTGGAGTTCGAGCTTCAGAGGCGGATACGTTCTTTTGTGCTGCACTGACTGGACGCTCACGCCACCTACGTGGAGATTGTAGTCCCCAGAACCGACTCGGTGTTACTGATGAGTCTGATGACTCCTCACTTCTCTCCCTATCGTTCTTCTCAGAAAGAGAGATGGGGATTTCTCTGTTAAACTCAAAGGAAACTGCTATGATTGTTGATGCGCTCTATCCTTCCCGTTCTGCTCTCTTACGGCGTGGAAAAGTCGATGAACTGGACATCGGCTGTGAGATGTATGAGATTGACTTATTTAGTATGAGCATTCAAATGCTCGTAGGATATAGATCACGGGGCCGCAATCTTCTGATCTTTCAAGCAAAGCTGATTGTAATGCTGATAAAACCAATATGGCTGTCGGTTGAGATTTACTACTCAAAAACATACAATGGAATCGAAGATAATCTTAAGAGTTATATGTGAGGAGGTGATCAATGTCATAAAATCAAGACTGAACTTAGTAGAGCTCTTTGTGGGGCTCTGTAGATAGACGGGGATTCTCAATAAATTGACGATCGTTTTAAGATCCTTACTTGGTAAGGTCTAAAACTCCACTGCTTTTGCAGGGTTCTTAAAAGCCTTGAGTTGTTCTTAGTCTTCAGCTACCAGATCTGAAATTCCGGTTCGAGGGACCAATTGTGGAACCGTTGGTGTATGTGGTTGTAGAAGCTAAGATCTAAAATACAACTTGAGGAGGAAAATGGCCCCCGCAGGCGCCAAGGCCCCACAACTGGCTCCAGTTCCGGCTCCGGCTCGCGTTCCGGCTCCGGCTCGCCCGCTCAAACACCCTTCTACTCAGCGCCTGCTCAGTCTCCCTCTCCCTCAGCCGCTCCGGCTCAGACACCCTCTCCTTCCCCCTCCCAGCCTCAACGCAGAGTCGGGCTTCCGGTCCGCGGCTCACCTTCGTCCGGGCGTTATACTTACGTCCCGCCTACGACCGAGGAGATGAGAAGATGATTTAGACCCATGCTCGAATCCTATAGCTCTGTGTAAGTAAGTATGGATACATAGAAAGGGACCTGGACGCAGATTCATTCCTCGATCTAACATACCGTGCACGGTCTGAACGTGCAGATCCCAGCTGGGAGTGAATGTCATAACAAACTTCAAATCGCCTGCACATGGACAACAGCCAGGTCTCTGATCTAGTACGCAGACCAAGCACTCTTCAGAACCGTACCATACGGTGGCAGTAATGTGTCCAACCGTGGATTTCAAGGAGAAGATGTATCTGATCTGGAAAAACGATTTTGCATCAACATTGAGTAGGGTAAATATACCAAACCGCCGACCCAGCCAGAGGACGTCTGGTGTTCATCCTCATGACCCTATCCCAGCCCCAGCTAAACTGCCATAGAAGCAGGAATGTAAATGTAGATAGATCGACAAGAAAGCAATTGAGAAGACCGCCGAAAAAGAGGCCCAGTATATCCATGTAGAACAGAAGCAAGAGAGACATCGCCAAGGCCACGCGGCTGTATTCAGTGTTCAGAACGCCACCGCTGAGAAAGGTAGATTCGTGGCGCATTTCGGTTGCGTGAACCCGTGATGTCGTGGGTGTGGAGGTCTGCCTTCCCCTTGACAGGGAACAAGAGCTTCTATTTAGAAGCAAAAGCAGAACTCTCCTCCGTCCAAGTCATTCACTCGTAATGGCGTACTGCCAGCCCAAAAAAAATCAGAAGTGTCCCACCCAGAATAGATCCATCCCTCCATCCATCCTCCAGCTCTCGAAACCAAAGTATTGATCAACCCTTCAAAACATTGGCATCCCACCTCGTCACGCCGATCGGACACAACCCCCCCACCGCAACTCTAACCTTCTCCAACACCAAAGCCGGCGGCAACTTCCCCCCCTGATGCGTCCCACAAACATGCATCGCCAACTCCCTCCCGGTACTAAACGCACTCACCCCACCCTCCAGCTCCGTCCCCTCCGCAAAACAAAACAAACATCCATACTTAACCGCTCCCCCACCACCACCACCATCCGAAGAAGCGCGCAAATGCGATTTAATAAGGAAAGTAGAGCGGTATTCCAACGGGATGGAGGGGTGGGAGCGGATCTCGGAATTGTTGTGGATTGAGGAGGCTTGGGAGCCGAGGATGTGGAAGCGTAGTTTGAAGGTGCAGGTTGGCGAGGGGCAGGTCCACCAGAGGTAGGCGCCGCCTTTGCTGGAGAGGACGGCGCGGTTGGAGGGGAGGAGGTCTTTTTCCTGGACGGCGGCGATGAGGCCACCGTCGGAGTCGTTGAGGAGCTGGATTGCGGAACGGCAGAATGTGTAGCTTGAGGAGCTGAAGTGATTGGTGTTGTTTTGGTGATGGGCGAGGAGGTGTTCGGCGCGGGGACGGTTGGGGTTGGATTGCCGAGTCCGGATTAGGTCGCGGAGGCGGTTTTGGAGGAGTTCTAGCGCGTTGAAGTTTGCTGCGTATGGGGCTCGTTGGCTGAGGATCGGGTCGTAGTGTTCTTCAAAGAGGCGCTTGAAGCCGAATATGGCGTTGAGGAGCTCGGTGATGATGCTGTTGAGGTGGCTGGCGGCCAGGCAGTCGGGGTCATCGATCAGTTGCTGTAGATGACTGAAGTTGAGTTTCTTGAGGGATTTGATCCGGCTCTGGACGGTTGCGAGTCTGGGGTCGTAGGCGGCGATGGCGGTGGGGACTGGGTTGGGGTAGATGTAGTAATCGATCAATGTGTTGTTGCGGCGTCGGATGTCGGTGACGTGATCGGCGCATTCGTCGAGAGCGGTCTTGATATTGAGAACCATGCTGGCTATTGGTCCAGGAGGCAGAGCAAGGCTAAGGAAGGGATTGGCTGACCAAAGGGTGGTGGAGCGGGTAAGGCCCAGATGTGATTGGACCGTATGTATGGAATGGAAGAAAACGATACGCGATACAAGTCTCAAAAGTTATGTATTAGAGGAAGAACAAGGACGAGGAGGAAGTGAATCAGAAGTCGTAGACGGAGTCACTTCAATATCATGGCCGTTGCGCTTTCAATAGGCCCGGAGGCGATCACAGCTCAGGGACACCCAGGAAATGGCACTGTTGCTTCCAGAGCTTTCCATCGTCGTTTGATTGCGAACGATATGTGACATGAAAACGCCGCCTCAGGCTCTGATAGATAGAGCGACTGAGAAAGTGTGTCTCAATGCTTTGACTGTGGTTGGTTGGAATGGTGGTCGGTTGCTAAGCCTCCACGATGGAGTTGTGTGCAAACGACGAGTTGCGATCATGACTGTTACACAGGGCAAACACCAAGACTTTTGAAATTTGCCCCCGATCAGGTCGGAACAGATGCTCGTTTCAAGCTTTCACAGCACGGTGAAGGGAAGAAGGCTGTCCTCGTCGACTTAAGCTCAGAGCAGAATGCCTTCCGAACTGGAGGAGGTATGTCACGGCTTGACCAAGCTTGATCTGTCAGGCAGACTTCTGGCTGACCACTATGACGAGATTGTAGCTTGTGGAGTTCCTCCACCACGGTAATGCTCAAGTTCGCCAACTAGGTAAGAGATGCGATTGTTCACAGCCTTGCCTGGACCGATCCTGAGTGTTCAGCCTTCGTGAATTACGCAAACATATGCATGGTGGACGATGGTGATGTTGCGAATGTGACGATGCTGACTATTGCCGCATCAAAAAGCGTGTGAGACTTTGCTTGCTTATTCAACTACAAATCCAGCTATCTTTAAAAGGCACCAGCTGCTTCCTGTTAGAGACCTGAAGTTGCTCGTGCGTGACTATGCTGTACGTGGAAAGCCGCGGAGGATACAATTGGCTCGATCCCAAGGCTGATACTTGGTGTCGACAGCCAATTGCAAAGAATGCCATTACGATCCTCGTTAACCTTTCCCACGATGACGAAGTCGTCAAGACACTCGCAGAAGATGATGCCTTCGTGGAAACGCTATTGAAAAGAATCACAGTATGTCAGTAGCCCGCTGGCGCGTCACTCTTCTCTATGTTCTATGGTGGGGGAAGGAGTCTGACAGAGACATTGCTTAGGATACGAAAGAATCCTTCACCAACGAGCTTTGCATGCTTCTCGCCAATCTCTCTAAATCTCCTTTGCTGGATCGTCTCATCACCCTTGCCCGGTCCACTCCAGCTGGGAAACCACCTATCTCCACTTCCACCAATGCGATGGACCAACTGATGGACTGCTTCGTCAAGGAAACGCCCAACAAGTCCGCGGAAGCCTATGACTATCTCTCCTACGTCCTCGCAGACCTCTCTCGTCATGAGGCTGGAAGGAAGTATTTCCTTACCAAGCAGGCTTACGATGAAGTTGTGCCGATCACGAAAGTAACAGTGTTTACCGATGAGCACAGAAGCCAAGTGAGAAGAAAAGGCGTGGCTAGCACCCTTAAGAATGTGTGCTTTGAAACCTCTACGCATGAGTTCATGCTGTCAGAATCAGGTGGAAATACACTTCCGTATGTTCTGCTGCCATTGGCAGGGAACGAGGAGCTCAGCGATGATGACACGGAAGGTATGCTGGCTGACCTACAGCTATTACCGCCTGACAAGGAGCGAGATTCGGATCCAGAGATATTGGTGACACATCTGGAGACGCTTTTGCTGTTGAGCACAAGCAGAGAAGGACGAGAGACCATGCGAAAGGCCAAGGTATACCCGATAATAAGAGAGTGTCATCTACATGTTGAGTACGAGAGAGTGCGGGAAGCTTGCGATAGATTGGTACAAGTTTTGTTAAGGGACGAGCCTGTTGCGGTGAAGGGCGAGAAGGGCATCGAAGGCCAAGCCCAAGACACAGAGGAGGATGAAGACGAGAAGGTTGTGGAAATCTTCTAAGTGATTGCTGCAGGAAAGGGTGAGAGAAGGGGAAGAAGGCTCCACGATCATCTGCTCCTACTTGAACAACTTCCTTGTCCTTGATGCCACAAAGTTTCGCAGCACCGGCTGTTTATTCTCTGATATACCGGTAGATGTATGTCCATATGGGTCCTCTTTTGTCAGTAGACACGGATTGGGTTGAACGCACGACTGTGTTTCATTTTGACCCTTTCTGTCACTCTTGGAGAAAGTTGGAGATTCTGATGAAACCGCTTCACAACTGCACAATTTCCAACGAATGTAAAGAGAGACGGCCCAGCACTTGGAATCACATCAGACTTCTAAACCCACCTCTTAGCTTTGTCTGTCAACTTCTGTGCAGCGCATCTACCTGCAGCACCCGTTTCACGCTCCTAGCTGAGCGCGAGGCAAGATGACTGACAATAGCTGGAAAATAAATTTAAAGGAGATACATGATGTGCTCATCACGATTGCAAAGGAAGCCGGTGAGATGATCACAGGCGCAAAGCCTGTTGCCGAAGGAATTGGGTCTAAAAAGAATTGTAAGTGTCGTGGTGATGTTCTCAGATTATCGCTAACACCACACCAAGCCGTTGATCTTGTGACGGAAACAGACAAGGCCGTCGAGAAGATGGTTTCCCACACGCTCTGCGCAAAATATCCTACATTCAAGTTCCTTGGAGAAGAGACATATCAACCAGGAATGCACCTAACCCATCACCCTACCTTCATCTGTGATCCGATCGACGGCACAACCAATTTCGTCCACCAATATCCTTACGTCTCGATATCGCTTGGTTTTTCTTGCAACAAGGAGCCCCTCGTGGGAGTAGTCTACAATCCATTTACTGGGCAGCTATACACGGGTCTAAAAGATGAAGGATCATACTTGACCGATGTCAAAAGTGGCGCCAGGCAGAAACTACCTTTGAAGCAACCTTTGGAGCCGATCAGACAGCTAAGCGATACGCTAGTAGCCATAGAATGGGGAAGCGACCGAGAGGGGCCAAACTACGAGAACAAGGTCAAGACATTCGCAAACCTAGGGAGATCAAAGGAGCAAGGTGGTGCTATGATCCATTCGTTTCGGAGTTTTGGCAGCGCAGCACTGAATCTATGCGGGGTCGCATCTGGCTCACTCGACCTTTACTGGGAAGGTGGACCATGGGCATGGGACTTTTGTGCCGGCTGGGTGATTTTGAGAGAAGCTGGTGGCATGATCGTTGATGCCAATCCAGGCAGATGGGAGATCCCCGTAGACCACCGCATGCTCCTCGCCGTCAGACCATCACCGGATGGTCAGGGCCAAAGAGAAGTCGTGCAGGAATTCTGGAAGTTTGTGGATGGGAAGCTGGATTATGTCCACTAAGCAGGGAGCGTGATAGTATGTGGTGAGCATGTGGCCCAGGCCATCTGACCTACATTCATGAATAACGACGATGATACCCCGACAAGAGAGCACCTTCAACGGCTATACTTTGAAGCTTGCCTCGACAGTTATGTCTCCTTTTAAAGCAGCTCCAAGCACCATGATACCGTAATCAAAGGTCAACAGCGAGTACTGTGGGTACTTATAATGGAGCGTTGCTTACCCTTCAAAGCAAAAAGACGTCATCCCAGCCAAGACTTCTCCGACTCCTACAGCTCCGCCGGAGCCGCGTGAACTCGCGCTTCATCCGCCGCCGAATTAGGACATGGTTCACGCAGCTGTGCAGTTGCACAAATGTTCATTACCCCGCGGCTCTATGGATTGTCACAGGTGCCGGACAAAGGCCTGCAGTATGATATACACTCCAGCTTTAGCTCTGCGGCAGGCTGGCAGCACAGCGTGAATGATTATCATTTCGCTGCGGAAATGCTCTTATTGCACCAGACAGGCAGTGTTCACGTTGGAGAAGTGGTTCGGTGAGCAAATCGATATCTGCGTCATGAATATGTTTGGACTCACGAGGGCAGATACACTCTGAAATATACACCGTCTGCCGATCGAATCCTACCAGCTCCGCAATGCCTCTATGTAAAGATAAGGAATTCCTCCGCGATTCCACTCCGTGCGGCATATTTACTTGGACCGTATACTCTCTACGTCGCATGCTATCCCTCTACATTTGACACAAACAAGAAACATGAGAACAATAAGGAGGAGGGGTCACCGGATTTCGAGCCAAACCTCAAGGCGGGAGGCCAATGGAGTTCAAAACTGTCAGTGCCGCAAGAGATCCGAGATGCGGCAGGATCAACGCCTTCTCGGCAAAGCTTGGATGGAAATGCTAGAAGCTTCTCGTGGATCATCGAGATTGCCTCTCAGGTGATCTTCTCCACGACCGCAGCAGTGCACTTCGATGTTCTGGTAGGAAGAGATGAGAGGTCTGTGGCGCTTGGCTTCTACCCCACTGCTGCCATAGGGCAAGGTGCTGCGGGGAAGCTGGAGGATCACGTACAAGATCGAAAAAACAAGTCTGCGCAAAAGACAGGTATTTACTCTAAAGCAATACAGCTAGCTGTCGACGACACCTCGAGCCTGTGGAACAGTCCTGCTTTTCCCACATGGAAGGACGAAGAAGATAGTGGCAATCATGGGCAGACGAGAGAGCGAGTCCTCCGCGATCGGGAGGACAAACAGCAGAAACAAGAACGACCGTCGACAAAGAAGCAAAAGATTCACCTTGTCATCGTCACGCACGGTATACACAGCAATGTGGGTGCAGACATGTTGTTCTTGAAAGAGAGCATTGATGCAACTGCGAAACAGGCACGTCAAGATTCCAGGATGAGGAGAGCTCAGATGAAGGCCGAAAGGCTCAAGCGAGAAAACGATGCCAAGGGTGATCAGAGATCGATGTCGACTCCAGGAATAGCTATCGCGCCAACCAAAAGTCTCGCCGATGGAGAACCTGAGGAAGAGGACGACAACGACGAGCAAGTGATTGTCCGGGGTTTCGGCGGGAACGTGGTCCGTACAGAACGTGGTATTCAGTATCTGGGGAAACGACTCGCTAAATTTGTGCTCTCTATGACATATCCGGACCAACCGTATTTACCAGTGAAGAGCTCGATATCGAAGACAATTGCAAGGTCTCTGACCAGCCAGAAACCTACAGGGGGAGAAGGCCAGGCAATTCACAAAAACAGCTCGATACACAAGGATGAAGAGCATGCTCATGATAATCTAGCATATCAAATAACAAGCATTAGCTTTGTCGGCCACTCGCTCGGAGGTCTCACTCAAACCTATGCAATTGCGTATATCAAGAAGCATTCTCCAGAATTCTTCGACAGGATCAACCCCATAAACTTTGTCGCCATGGCATCCCCGTTTCTCGGCTTGAGCAACGAGAATCCGATATATGTGAAATTTGCTCTTGATTTTGGATTGGTCGGGAGAACTGGACAAGATCTAGGTCTGACTTGGAGGCCACCTACGATGGTACGAAGTGGCTGGGGTGCCATGATTGGCGGCATTGGGAGCGAGAACCAGAAAAGCAAGGCGGAAGCCGATCCGGGAGCGAAGCCGTTGCTACGAATCTTACCTACTGGACCAGCCCATGCGGCGCTCAAGCTGTTTCGGAACCGGTCTGTCTATTCGAATGTGGTCAATGACGGCATCGTGCCCTTGAGGACGTCATGCTTACTTTTCCTTGACTGGCGAGGTCTTGGGCGAGTAGAAAAGGCCAGGAGGGACAATGGAATCGTGGGAACCATGGTCGGATGGGGTTGGGCTGAGATGATGGGACAGAACGCGAGCTCACCCAGGTCAGCACGGCCGTGGGGTGATTTCTTCAACGACAGTGGTGAAGAGAGCGACGCAAAGAAAAAAGGCCGACCTATTGACCATGGAGGTGATGTTCCACAACCAAGTGAGAATGATATGAATGAGGACAATGTCTCTGCACATAATGTCTCCGTCGAGCCAGAGTCGCAACAGTTCCTCGATGGAAAGCCCTTTGAGGACGAGGTCTATGCCCAGCGAATAGCCAAGCAGGCCGCCTCTCAACAAGCCTCCACGGCATGGTCTGGCTTTCTTTCGTTGTTCAAACCACAAGCGGTATCTAAGTCCCACCATCATCCACCAAAGAACACCAAAATTTACCATCGAGGCCAGACTACACGATTGTCCCAGGATACAGACAGTGATTCTGCAGATAATTCCGAGACGCCGAATGCTCCAAGAAGGCGCATGGTTCGTGGTCCGTCACTCTACTTGGACAACCCTGCAACTGGAGACATGGAAGCACCTCCCAAAACGACCTTCTTCGAATCAGCCGGCGACCTTCTCAAACCTCCACTTCCATCCAAAGAATTTTTCATTGACCCTGCCTCTCGACCGAGAACCATCTTTCACGATCGTATCTATCACCCAGAAGACATTCCTCCGCCAGCGGTCAAGCAGACCCGTTCAATGATCAGACGCTCCTTCTCACGTGATTCCGTGCCAAAGGCCTCAGGGAATGACTCCTCGACCGTCTCAACGAACACCAACAATCTGAATACCTCAGGCAGCAACGCCGACACCTCCGACATGAAGATTGAAGAGAAAATTGCCCGCGCCTACCATCGGGACATGTCTTGGCGCAAAGTTCTTGTCCGTCTTGAACCAGACGCCCATAACAACATGATCGTCCGGCGCATGTTTGCCAACGCGTATGGATGGCCTGTTATCAAGCATATGTGTGATACGCACTTTGGTTATACAGCCTCAGCCACCACGGAGGATTCGATGGAGGCGCATGTTGAGAGGGCTAAGGGCACGCAAGAGCAGGTAAGCCATGCTGGGGAACAAGTGCAAGGACAGCAAGATCTACCAGCGATTGATCAGGAGGAGACGAGAGGTCGGGAGCCCCAGCCAGAGAGAAGCATGACGGATAGCTACCAGCCTCTTGAGAAGATGGCGACCCCTGATCTGGAGCGACTGAAAGGTCCACCGAAGAGGACAGATTCCGAGATCCGCGAGGCGAGCGATGAGGTCGCGGATCTGGGGGTCAATTCCGCCACCGTCGAAAGCTCTATGAGCAGCATCGGGGCGAGACCAAATGCGGTATCGCGGCAAGACTCAGCGAGATGGAGTGATCGTTTCTTCGAAGGCAGCGACGACGATTCGGATGTTGAATATTTGACCCCCTCCACTGGCCCGCGCCCTGTCTCCATAGACTCCAGCTCGGCTAGGGGAACAAGCGATGCTGACATCGCAGATTTCCTCGGGCAGACCACCCCTCCAAAGGGATCGCCCAAACCATTAGTCGCGCACAAATTTACTTCACCACCAAGGCCGTTAAGGGGTCGCGAAGTGGACACCACAGACTCGAGAGAAGATGCCGTCGTGCCCGACCCGGCGACGCTGGGTTTGACTGGCGTGGGCGTGGGGACTAGTGTGGAGGAGCAGATATCACCGGGCAGGGAGAGGAGGAAGAGTATTCCTGAGCAAGTGGCGCTGGCTACAGCAGCCCACGGAAGGAAAACGGTGGAAGACTAATGGCTGAGGAGAGTGAACGAGTGATTGAATTGATACCCACGCATTGGCGGCCAGCGATGATTGAATAGATGGGCTGCTGGTGCTGTGTTGAATGGTGTTCTTGCTTCTACGGGTATCCGTTCATTCTGCGGGTTGGGTAAGAACTTCGAGGCATTGAATTTACGTGTGCTCAGTACATCCCGAAGCCATTGGGAACTTAGAATGTATATATCACACTCACTAGGATCGCCATCAGAATTATGCGCTGTGAGTACTAAGTAGGGACTCTTGCACTCCATCCCTGTTGACCGCCAGAGACCAACAAGAGTGCTGCAATGGATGATCTTCTTTGCCTTCTGTCTCTCAACGCAAATGGCTGATAAGATCTAGTAAACCTCTTATCCATGGAATCGAACACGCCCGACACAGAAGGGGAGTGGGCCCTGCACAACCCCGTCAAGGTCATCACCAACGAGGACATGGCGGCGTATAGGGAAGAAATGTGCCTGAAGCCATTTTCAGGTCCAGGCTGTCCTCCCGATTAGTAGCCTGCTCATGGTGGTGTCACGGTCAACATCCTCGAAGATGCTAGAGTACCATGCTGTATGGTTGCAGAATCAGCTTTTGATTTAGTACGGTGAGTGCTCCGCGTGTTAGAATGCTAAGTCAACAAAATTATGACTCTAGGGCCAACATGCAGATGTCTGAACGCTTCATCATTGACTCAGGAATGGATCGTGTGTGTACCAACCGAGTTGTTGGAAAGGGCTGCCAATTCCTGCGGTGCTCAAGACGATGGTTTAGAAGCATTCCGCCCTTGAGCGCTTTCGCGACCTCTGGGCATGGAACACCTCTGTCCTCGCTTTGAACTCGTCGGCCTGGCACTCTTCTTCATTCGGATGTGATCGGAGGCTTGTCATTTGCCCTGCAAAGCCAAGAGCATCGAGCACAGCCACACGAGTCTACCGTATCCCAAGCTGCATGTGTATGCCCCGAGTCTGCTCGATACTTGGATCCGTAGCGGTCTTGACGACCTTGTCGACGGCATGAACTTGACGCTCGAGTGGCGCGAGGCGAACCTAGATCTGGAGGGCACCATCGATGCGGAATGGGGTTTGTGGAAAGCGGACGCCGTGCATGATGGTCAGGCACAGGTCGATCAGATTCCATTGTGGTGTAGCGACCCAGACAGGCGGCGCAATATCTGGGAAGCAACGGTTTCCACCCCCAAGCCAAGAAGGACCGACAGCGCCATAAATTCCTGCCCATGAACGAGTCTGGATTTTGGAGATGATGAAATAGGAATCAACCGGTTGAAGTCGCCGAGCTGAAGGATTACGGCGGGCTCTGTAGGCGACTTCGAAAGACGCCCAGCAAAGCGCTCCTCGATGAGATGCTGCCATGTGCTGAAAGCCACCAAGCTCGACTTCAGTCGGCGGCTGCTCTTCCTGCTCCTGATTCTTCTTGGCCGGAAGGCTCACCCCTTCTCCCCTGAGGACGGAAGACAGCAGCAAAGATGGACTTGCTAGCAGTGCAATCGGCGCTCTTTTCTTCTTCTTCTTCTTCTTCTTCTTCTTCTTCATCTACACCGGCGCTCCACTCATCTGCGGTAGTGGTGCAAATCCATAAAATCCAGGCCTCCTCCTCCTCTTTACCGGGCCTCGAAACCAGCCATCTGCAATTCTCCCTTTTGCTGGTGTCTTCCCGCTAGTCAGTTAATTGCATGAACGAGAAGATCCGTAGGAAAAAAGGAACTTGGTAAATGAACAATAATGCCCAAGAAGACCCCCTTTAGAGACAGTGACAGACAAAGCCTGCAGGGCAGCCCCTTACCACTTCCACGTCGAAAACAGCTTTCTCATGTTCCTCCCAGCTTCAACATACCGTCGAGATTGTTAGCTAGATCCTCCCCGTCCGTCCCACCTTCTCATCGCTTTCTCTCTCAGGCCTTCGATGAATCAAAGACCACTTGTCCAGAACTGGCCCATTGCATGTCCTCCTACGTGAAAACTTGGAGTTCTTCAAAAAAAATGCCATTCAACGTCGTTCATCCCGGAAACTGTTTGATTGGTCAAGATTGTCTAACTAAGTTGGATCACCCCAAAAAAAAAAATTCGCCAGCAAAGTGAAAAGAATGCCCATAAAAAGTGTGCTCAGCTGCGCTGCACGAATCGGATCCCAGTGTCCAAGCCCTGGACATCCTCTACATGATCAAGACGAAGTTGAATCACGGTGCGGATCGGACGCTTCCGAGGGATGTGGAGGATGTTCGGTTCCTACTGATGAACTTTGCCGGGGGGGTTGGGGGGTGGTTGCGGAGTAGC
>JAABUK010001735.1_pt1 | contig 40977 bp, 60 predicted proteins | sample 5559141 | NCBI WGS metagenome assembly JAABUK01 (sample SAMN10711869, study PRJNA513367) | rock metagenome | isolation source: Antarctica rocks | place: Antarctica: Victoria Land, Pudding Butte nord | collected 2016-01-03 | reverse complement strand
ACCTGAATGGGAATTGATCGAACAGTAGCAGCAGATGCATGGACTGAGCCACGGCTAGGCAGATTGTGCGAGGTCGCTGCTGCAGCAATCTCACCAGGTGACTGCCGCCTGCTCGGCCTTGTTTCTTTTCTGCGACCGTCAGCATAATTTACTTCGCCACGAGCAAGTGCAAGCTGTTGACTATCTCAGTGCATGAGTCCGCTAGTTTCTGTCGCGTCGGACTTGTTGTCAGGTATTCGCCATGCCTACATCTGTAACGAACTTCTGTGCCTCTGTAGCAATCATCACCATGCTTGGCTGGCATTCATTGTCGAGCATTTCGCCTATCTTTGTACCGTGTGCTGTCAGCTTGCTCTTCATACCGTGACAAACTTGTTAACGTAGGTCGTTGCCTTGTTGGATCTTAACATCCAGTTTCAGCTACATGTGCCTGTTGCAGGTCGGAGAAACAGCGGCCTGTCGGTCTCGAGCGGGAGCTGTCTTGAAACAAATGAAGCTGCTGGTGAGGACTTCCCGCAAAATATACCACAATTGACTTGCTGCTTTGTCTGGCTCTGGTACTGACCCGTTGCCTGCCTGTAGATACAACAGAACATGCAAAAAACAATTTCAAGGTATGCCCTGGTTGGAAACATCATCTGTTTGTTTGTTGCTGTCTGTGAACCCTCTGACAGCTGACCTTTGTGGCAGGTAGTGGAAGTGGATGCTTTTGCAAGCGTACATGACATGATCCATGCAGCTATTGCATCATATGGCAAGCAGGCAACCCTGAGGGAGGTGAGCACAGTCACAAGGACATTCTGTTTCCATTGTCAAGACATACAACCAGATTCAACAATTTGCTTGGACTGCAGATCTACAGAGCCTGTCAACAAAGAGGCCGCATTGCATACAAGCGCTCAGGGGGATCGCGCTTGATTACACACAATGACCACTGGAAAAGTCAAATCCGGCATGCATTGTACACCTGTGACAGATTTGCCAGGTGTGTCTTCCCTCAAAGCTGTAGCCAATCAGTGTTCTTAATCTCCTAAGCTGGTATCAACTTTGGTCCCCTTTTGTTGCAGGGCTGCAGACGCACATGACCTCTGGACAGTATCAGCATCATTCAGCAGGCAGCAGCCTCAGACGACCAAGGTGCTGATACGCACAGACCCTGATGCGGCCAGTGTGAATGACGACAGTGCAGATGCTCAGAGGCGGCAGGGCCACGCCAAGCAGTCCTTGTCCCGCCAAACACGCTCTAAGCACACACTGGATGAGCCAATCTTGCGTGGTACACCAAAACAGAAACGTAGCAGGTATGCTGATTCCTGCTCCATAACAAGTTGCATACAAAGGTTGCCAGTGTGGTGGGGTTGCATGCGTACAATTTGCAGCATGTCAAAGATGGGCCTGTCTGGTGGCACTCCTGCAGCAAGCATGCTGTATGACTACCCTGTCTGCATGAAGGATGCTGTCATCAATCATTCAGGTGATCATAAACCCATGTACCTTCCATCCCATGTAATCTGCCATTGCAGCTATGCTGATGACCGTTATGTTGCAGGATGACAAGGGTAGCTGCCAAGAAGGCTTCACCAGGGTCAAGTGCAGCAGCAGTCAGATCCAGGAACGTCGACACCCCTAGTGGAAGCGTAGCGTATTCTAATGGACCCTCAAATCGGATGCTGTCTGGATCTGACTACAGGTGCGATCAGTCAATGACAATGGTGCTGCTACCAAACATTGGTAGTGAAAAAGAACAAAGCAGACTGTGCTTGCTTCTTTGCAAGCCATCAGTCGATCCTGATGCTTTTCCTGTTTTGTGTGATGCTGCAAAATTGCACAATCTGTCTTGGTAAGAGCTAGTCAGCCTGTCCATAAAAAGCACTGTATATTGTGAAACTTCCTATGACATACCAACGTGGTTGCATCATCAGTAACAAAGGTCCATAGCTGTGCAATGTCTTGCTTGGTTGGCATATAACCTGCACACTGCTTTCATGTATGTTCCATGCCCACAGTCTTACTAGGCGTACGCATTGTGCTGGTTGATCACAAACCAACATCAGAAACTATCAGAGGCGCTGCATCCAGATAGTTCACAATTCAGTTGAGCAGCTTGAGTCATGTTGATAGTTGCAATTCTGAGAGATGCTGGCCGCATTGGTCAATCATGTCACACCACTTTGCGGTTTGAGAGCATTCACAGCATTCTCAGAGCACAGGTCACCCCTTTCGAATCTGCAAATGTAGCTTGTTTGTTTGCTACTTGGCTGCAGCGCTGACTGACTACCTCTTGTTTCTGTGCAGTGAAATGGGAGAAAGAGCGGCGTCAGCGTCTGCCTTCCAGCCTTACAGTTGTGACGCATCCACAGCAGCAGGAGCGCCAGTGCAGCACGAAGGCGAGGATGAGAGCAGTCACAATGATACTGTGAGCCTTCTGAACTCCACTGCCTCAAAACATATACATCATCTGTCACAGACATGTAGAGCGCATCTGCACTGCATTCTTTGTTTGGATGTAGCCAGTCTGTGCTGTCCGGTTGCAGCAAGTCATGCATGCAATGCATCATCAGGAGTCTGGCAGCGTCAGTGGTGCATGGGCACACAAGGCGAGCCAACCACGCCGTGCAAACAAAGTTTGCAGCTGTTGCAGAAATCAGGCCTGTCAAAGCTGCTCATAATGCGTACACCCGTGCCTACAGAAAGCCAAACAAGCAGTATGTAAAGCGCAAGCTCTGAAAGTGGGTTTTGCTGCAGTGCATGCAGATGCTGCCTCAGGTGTACATGCATGATGGCTCACCCACGAGCTATGAGGCGGGCCTCCTAGTGCAGCCCTCAGGAGTGGTCCACCGAGGCCTTCCTGTCATTGATGTCCATCCTTACTTCACTGAGTGCCATGATGCGCATCAGATTGTAGTAAGTGCCATTCATTGCCACTGTTACTCCACAAAGACTTCTTGTGATTGCTGTCCATCTTTACACTATTGAGTGGCATGTGCTGACGCTCATCAGCTGGTGGTATGTGCTGTTCACTGCGCATGCCAGTTATGAGGTGTCATCACTGACCCAAGGAGTCAGCTGAGTTGACTGAGTGTCAAGGAGTGTTGTGATGCTTGTTAGACTGACTGTTGTGAGTGCTGTTCACTGCAAATGTCACTTGGAATGTTCAACGGTGATCACAAGGAAACAGCGCATTTTGTTCTTACTTCATGGAGTGTCATGATGCTCATCACATTGTGGTGAGAGCCATGTCATTGACCACACATGTGACAAAGGAGTTAAGACTGACTGACTGACAGACAGTCAAAAAGTTTCGCCCGTTGCTTTGTTCAGGGAGGTTCTCTTTGCCACATGTGTTGCCTATACAATGATCATGCACTGCATTCTGCATTGCAGAAGTTCCTGCCTGAGCTTTGGGGCTGTCTTTCAACCCTGACCATTGACTTGCTTGCACATGACATGCATGCGATTGCGCATTGGCTTAGAGATGCAGAGATGCAAGGTGTGCAACCTGAGTGTCATGACTGCATACCTTGCATCTCTGGATCTCTAAGTCAATGCGCAACTGCATGCATGTCCTGCGCAAGCAAGTCCATGGTATGTCAAAGCTCACTTCAACCTAGTATCACTACTGGAAATTCTGTGGTGCTTCACTGTCGAGCGCCTTGAGCAGTTGGTCCTGAATGCATGTTGATCTCCCAGTAGTTGTCTGTTGATCCCCTGATGAGTCCTGAAGACAGGACATGTATATTGATTGATCGATTGACTGGTTTTGCTGGTTGTGCAACTGGATGTATGGTTGCCACATTGCAGGCATCTAGCATGGCAGCAGCCAATGCCCAATCCAAGCCGGGTACATCAAACACTCACCCATCACCTGATGCATCTATACTTTCTCCTCACCACCATACCTCCTTTCACCAGCTTCCCTCCTCCGCTCAGCATAACCCTCACCACCTAACCTCTCCTCACCACCCTCAGCAACCTCTCAGCCAATTCCAACAGACCCCAAATCAGCCAGGGTTACACAGAGGTTTATCCAGTGAGGCAGAAAGCCAAGCAGAGGGCCAGGTGTACTCCCTGAGGTCTAGGTCAGCGCCTAGGGTTCCAACAGACCCTCCCAGCTTCCACCAAAGCCCTAGCGGTCAGCATTCTGTTCACGATTTCTTCATGTGTCACACCAAGGTGGGCCAATGTCCAATTGTTCATGCATATGTACTCAGATTGTCATTTCGATTTTCTTGATCATCTGCAAGCTCAGGCAAAGGGGGTTAGCTGCAGCCTTGTAACTGCTACAAGTTCTCCTCCTTGGCATCCATGCTTGTTGTTTCCTAGGACTTGGCCTCAAAACACGAACCCCAAATTCTCCATTGCCAATCCATACTTCAGATGCACTTGGCATCAGATGCTTGGTCAGCGCAGCTTCACACTGCACACTGTGAAGTCACAACCCTAGGCTGGGTAATATCTGAACCTACAGGCACGTGCTTCCATTTTCTGCATAGCGCATTTACCTTGCAGCTTGCTGAACTTGATCAAATGTGCTTGGCCACAAACATGACTCACTCTGCTGAGTGCAGGCAGCAGGACCTGCAGCCGCACCCGTGCCACAGTCTCCTTCACTGGTGCATCAGAGCAGCAACATGCTTAGCAATGTACATGACTCACCCCCTATACGCAAGGCTGCCACTAAGCAAGGTGGGCGTCCACAACTTGTACTGCACACAGCTCCTGAGTACTGCATGACAATATCCAATGCACTCATCAGTCCTGACTTTCCACCTTCCTATTGTTGATCTTGACTTGTTTCCTATGGGGTTCGTTCTGTGCTGAATGGTTTCCCCACCCCCCTCAGGTACGCAAGGGAAGCCCCCAGTGCTTCCCAGGGGGGGGCGCACCCACTCCCTGCTGGCTGCAGCCCACAAGGCCCAAACAGCTGCCTTCCCCATTGCTGCGCCCTACCTGTCAGACCAGTGCAATCTTGGCACTCATCAGGTAAGCATTTTGTCAGCTCAAGTGTCATCACCATTGTTCAGTGTGTTTCAGTAGGGCTGGAGCCTGCCTAGGTGCTTTCAGTCAATCAATTGCCTGCCTGCGAGGATGAGGGCAGGTGTATTCAGCATGCCAGATGTAGGTTTAATGTACCATACTTGCCATTAACTCTTTGCATGCATCCCACATGATCTAGCCTGTGTACAGCTTGTAGTGTGCAAGCTGTTGGCACCTGCTACAACAGTGGCCCTTGTACCACTTCAATGAAGTGGCATACTGCTAGAGTCATGGCAACTTGGCATCTGCTGCAGTAATCATTAGCCTGGGAGCTGTTTGAAGTGGGCTTTTGCATTGCAGGAAGTCTCAGCGGCTGCAAATCATCCATACAGCATTGCACGCAATCACAGCAGCAACCCACCACCAGCTCATGCTCTCTGCATTGATGAAGACACATCAGCAGATCCGCTCAGTGGAAAGCTGCTGCGCAGTCGCAGATTGGCTGGCAAAGATGGCTGAGATGAAATGGTTCTTCAGACAAAAAATGCTGTGACATTTTGTACGCATGAGTTCCATAGAGCGCCGTTAAGCATCATGTATGGTCTCCACTTAGCAGTGCTTCACATGGAAGTTCAGGATTGCTACTTCTGCCATATTGGCTGTGTGCTGTCATCTGGCCTGTTTACAAAGGGTTATGTCTGCCCTAGATTTGTTGAGTTGCTGCTGCCACATTACTTGTCAGCAGAGTCTCAGTTGTTTACTATGTAGGATGACATGATTTGTGATGATTCTGGGTGAGCACAGCATTAGGAATTTGGTCTGGTGCCTACTTTGTCAGTCTTTACCAGCTTTACAAACATACGCTGGAAGCGGCAAAGTGCATCATTGGCTGTTTTGTGTTCACAATGTATGTGCATAGTTAGAAGTATGCAGTCGTTTTGTAGCAGGACATGACTGCACACAAGCAATTTGCTGTGGTGAGGTGTTGTGAAGTTTACACGCTGAGTATAACACATCAGAAACTGATGTGCACCTAATTTTATTGTAAAGCACAGCATTGGCTACACGTGTTTGCAGCCTACAATTTGCAACGACAGGCTGTTTGCTGCAATGCTGCGTTGCATTTGTCTCAATGCCATAAACAAGATATGCGTACTAATTCGTTCATAAAAAGACTAGCATGGGGATGCTTGCTGACAACTTGCATGTCGAACAACCCACGTGATTGATGATGTGGTGTCAAATTGGTACTTGGCGTCGACATGCATAAAAGCACAAGCACGACATTTTCAACACAGGCTCCACCAAGCATTGTCACGTTTCAAGCCAGACTAGCAGCAGCTTTGGTTGACCTGGCCATCTGCTTTGCTGTAAGAGAGCTAGATCGGTTGCCCATAATGTAAATCCAGGACCCCGCATCTAGACTACCGACATCCTTCAGCAGTTGACCATTGTTGCGCAATGGATGCTGTGAGCCAGCAGCATTAGCGCGCTTAGTAGGCGAGCCTGGTTTAGAGCTCAGAGGTGACATGGCAAATTTTGCTGCATACGGGCTGTTGATGCTAGATGCACCAGAAGCTTCTCCCGCCAAAAGTGAGCGGCCAGCTGTGACTTGACTTGCCCCTGTTTGCTGCTCAAGCGCTGTGTCAGCATCCCGAACAGCTTGTGGGGCTTCTGGACTGTGATTGATAGATGATCTGCCCCATGATCCGCTCTGACCCCTTGTCATGGGAGTGCTACTGCCATCATGAAAAGACAACACTGAGGACTCAGAGGGAAGGTACCGCTGCTGCAGCGCTGCACCTGATGGTGCCAAGCTGACATGAGCTCTTTGCTGCAAAGCTGCACTGTCCTCATCTGCCCCACTACGGCTCCTGCTTATTGCTCCTGGCTGCCACTGCAAGCTGCTCCTACCCATGGAAGTGAAGGATGAAGAAGATGGGGAGGGAAACAAGCTGCTCCTGCCCACATGTGCAGCAGAAGAAGATGAGGGCAACTGACTGGCAGAGTCATCGACACCATATGGCATAGAAGCAGAGCTGCTGCCAGCCAGTTGCGGCTCAGACCCTAGCACAGCAGCTTGAGGGTTTCTCTGGCTGAAGTAACGCTGGCTGGCAACCACAACTGACTCCAGCCTTAGTCGTGCAGCGCGCTCAGCAAGCAAGTCCTCCTTTGCAAGCAGGAGTTCAGCCCTGAGTCGCCCAACTTCTGCCATGTTGGCAGATGCTACCTTGTCGCTGTTCTGCCGGCTAGGGTTTGCACTCTGCCCTACACCCCTTTCTGAGGCTGATGTGGGTAACAGGCTGCGGCTAGGGTCCGTGTAATACCCTCCTAATGCCCTATCTGAGGAAGATCTGGGAAGCGGATTTGCAAATGGGCTAGGGCCGTGGCTTGCAGCCCTGCTTATTACTCTGTGATCAGCAATTTGTGTCGTTGAAGGGCTGCTTACAGTGGCTGGTCTGCTTCGTTGAGCACCTGCTGCTGAGTCTGCAGCGCTGCCCTGCTCAGCTTCCACTGCTACTTCAGGATCAGTAACGCTGCGCACTCTATGCTTGTCTGCTGCACCAGCAGCTGCTGCACGGCTGCCACCACTCAAGTTTGCGTGACCACTGCTGCCACTGATTCCGCCACTGCTGCCACCCCCAGAGTTGGCGATTCTGCCATTGCTGTCAACCATGCTGGCAAACTTGGCCAGCAGCCCGGTCAGCCTCTTCACTTCAGCAGTCTTCAGCTCCAGCTCTAGTTTGTAGTCGGTGTGCAGGTTGACTGTCGCTCGGTTGACAATGTTGCGAGCGCGGTCTGCAAACTTCAGAGTTGCGCATGTCTCCTCAAAGGCAAGGGCTGAGGGTGAAATGGTGGCGATGATGGTGGTGTTGCAGTTGCCCCCCAGAGAATCTTGCAGCAGATGGGTCAGTTTTGAATCCCTGTGCACAGCAGATCATACCATTCTGAGCATATGTCATGTATGTTCCACAATGTCATGAGCCATGGCCTGTCTCAGGTCAAGGGCATTTTCAATGCCTTGACAGACACACAAGACACAGACACACAAGACACAGACACACAAGACACAGACACACAAGACCCAGACACACATAATCAGCCGTGCAGTGTGCAACTGCAATCATGTTTGACTCAACACCCAAGTGTACATCAACAGATCAGAGCACACTGACAGCAAAGCATTGACAAATGTGCATGATGGACGTGGCGGGAGTACTTGAAAAAACATCCTATTGGGTACAAAATTGCTTCAAGTGTCCAGACGCCTCTGTTTCATGGGTGAGTGCATAGCAGATGGTGAAGCAATACCATGGCAAACAGCTGCAGTCAGCAGCTGGGTGTCCTGAAGCCTTTCTCATTGGCACTGCACAAGCTTACATATGCATTCACCAAATTCTGCACAGATGCACAAACGCACACAAGGGCATTGAATTTGATATGCAAATCAGCTGTACACAGCAGAAAGCATACGGTATACCGAAAATGGTAGATCAGGGTCAATTGTAGGTACTGGACTGTTACCTGTAAGGAATGTGAGAGCGGCCTTCCTCTGTCAGAGACGCTACTACGGTGATGAGCGTAGACAGAGATTGGTTGATGCTGGTCATCTCATTCACTCGCACCTCGCTCATCTCCACTCGCTCACTCCAGCGCTCAGAGCCAGCTAAGTCCACAAAGTTGAGCTTGCTGCGCAGCATGCTACCTCTCAGACGCTGCTCGACCACCACCTGCAGTGCAAAGGGACCTCAGCATGATGTAAAGTCAGCTTGTGATTGAAAGCTAAAGAGAAAGAAGAGAGGAGAAAAGGGTAAAAACACCTTTTAGCGTTGACTAAAGACAAACCTGAAAGTTAGATTTTGTCAGGCTTGCCTGTGCCGTTTTTACTGATTGGTATGTGCTGTTGATTGATTGATTGGTTCATTGATTGGTTGGTTCTTTACTGCAACTGCCAATACACAGCTCAGCAGAATTCTATCATTCCCACAAGCCAAGATGGTCATAGGCATGCACGGCAGGAGAATGGGCGCACAACCAAAATGCAAACCAGAAGGAAAGCTGTTTTCTGATGACGAAGGGCCAGATTGGTCAACCCCAGGTGCTGCAGCTTGGACTTGAAGGACACTGGTTACCCACATACTGAGATCCAGGCTGCTGCCTCAGAAGGCTCCTGTCATGCACGCTGAAGGAAAACTCAGAGTTTTCCTTTAGCGAGCATGCCAGGAGCCTCCTGAGGCAGCAGCCTGCAGGTATGTCGCCAACTGCTTTCAGGCTTTTCTTTTCTTTTCTTACTCAGACATGAACATGTGTACACATACATGAAGCATACATGTTTGCGGAATACATACATGAATGCATAGACAACTCGAGCACAGATACCTGGAGGATGGTGTGACTTCTGCTGCTGTGCTGATTCATCTCTGTGTGCCTCACTGCCCTGCTCAGATTGCCCTTGCGCACCTGTGCAGACATGCAGTTGCCTCACACATTGCAAGTCAGGATGATTTGGACTGACGCAAGTGAGAGCTATGAAGGCGCTGTAGGCTGCCATGCAGCATGAACGCAGCACACTGACAAGCACCATTGTGGAAAGTACACTCTATCAAGAAGATATTCCCCTCAATCAGCTTGTCCAGGTGGGTGTACCAATGCAAGGGCTGTACCAATACAAGGGCTGTACCAGTGCAAGGGCTGCCTGGACGGTGTCCACTCTGACCAGGAGGGCTCCTGGCACACACGTCTGTCCGTGCCGTTCCTTCACCTCCAGTCCAGCCTTCCGCTTGCGCATGTCCTGCATCATGAACAGCCTGATGTCCATCAGTAAAGCTTGATGCTGCATGTGTGTGACATCCAGACTTGACGTGACCAGCTGCTCAAAGTTGATGCAATTTGTGATCATTCAGAATGCAAGCAGAGAAAGGAAAGTCTATGCTTTTCAGCGTTCATAACTGAAGCCTCCTAAGGTGGCAGCCCGGAGCCAGGATGCAAGCAGTTGTATGGCAGCATGCAAGGGGTATGAGAAGGTACTTGGGGGTCCAGGCGAGCATTGGGCTTGAATGGCTGAAGCAAGTCATGCAGGCGCTCATTGTAGATCTCAACATAGCTCATACAGATCCTGCAGTGCTGTCTGTCATCCTCGCCTCCAAGTTGCAGAGTCTTGGCAAACAGATCTCTCAGGGCACGTGGTATGAGACCAGCATTGTCAACATCAGCATCTGCATGGCCACCCTGTCATTTACTCTTGACTCATGTCAGGTGGTGGCAGCAAGTCAGAATCAGGTAGAGTACATCTGTGGAAGAAGACTGCGCACATCAGTGACTGTATAGTCCAATTGAGCGTGACTTGGTCTCTGGATTCATATGAATGACATGTCAGAGTAACTGATGGGTATAACAACATCTGACATTCACAGATTCTTGAGAAGCATTTGACAGTACTCTCAGCACTGAATCAGCACAAACGCGCCAAACACACTTGCTACAAGCGGAATTCAGGTTCAGCAATTGCATTATGGCAACGGTCATGAATGATGAACTGTGATGCAAGGCTGGAAAGCAAATAGGAAGCTCATCTGACTTTCGTTGAAGCTGCCAAGCATTGTGAAGGTCTTTCCGCTTCCTGTAGCCCCACTGCAATGGAAAAACCTGTCTGTCACTTGATAAAAGGTGCAAGCAAAGATAGCTATGAGCTTGATGCAAACGGAGTGCAATATCAAGGTCAAGCCACAGAAGAAATGTTGCAGGCTCAAAATAATATGCAGGCATGTCGTTTTACACATGTTTGGGCACTAGCATGCTGTGACACGAGACTCACTAGGCCAAAATCGACCCATTGTACCCCTCCAAAACACAGTCCACACAGCCTGTGTCACAAGCTCAAGTCTGGGGCAAGCAAAACCCCGTCGATGTCAAAGCAGCTTTGAAGATTGGCAAGTCGAGGCCAGCAGCAAGAATGAATCACAGGCGACGCCTTATACACTGCACATCATTCAGGTGACCGACCTTGCGCCGAAGCGAACACTTGGTCCTGTGTTGCTTCCTGTCCAAGCACCTCATCAAAGTCAGACTCCAGCACGGTGTGATCCTTGCTTACTCTGATTCTTTGGTCCTGAAGTATGCACACCGTCAGACTGTACAGTCGAAAAGCTCCAGCAATCCAAGGTGGAAGACTCCTGACTGTTCACCTCATACACGGACACGGCCTCAGCAGTGCTTTGGGCAAACTCCCTGGGCAAGAGCGGTCGCACCCGTACAAACGCATGTATATGAGAGACCATAGTGACGCAGCCACAACTCAACTGATCAATCAGATCCCAGGCGAGCAATGTGCAACAGGTCACATAAGTTGCACGCCAAGTTGTGACGCCTGTACGGAAGCCGTAACACGCGTTGGGTCAACATGCAATTCTCTCACTTCTACAAAGCTGTTCATTGGTGACATTGCGACATCATCAAACAGTCCCAGACAAATTTCTGCACAGCAAGGCATTTCACGCCTGACTGCTTTGCGGAACTCATTGAGGCGACAGTTGCAAGAAAGCAAACGTGATCATTTTTGCACTGCTGCAGGAGCTGGACAAAAGACACTTACTAGCCACCAACAATGCGCACAGGTTCTACCACTGCCTGAGCTGGTGATCTCCAGAATTTACACACAAACAGGTGCAGTACACGCAACATATTAATTGCTGCAGAAGTTATACTTGATGTTATGTCAAGATCATGCAAAAAAGGCAGACACACTTGTCTTGAATTGCCCCTGATAAGGGCACATTGCCTGTTTGGCACGAAATGAATGAGCTACTTTCATGTAGGCAAATAGCAATCAACCTCATTTGTTATTACGCATGCAAGCTAAGAAATCAAAGCTACCTACAAAGCATGACTCTGTGCAAGACCCACATCACACATAGCATATCAAACCAGAGAGACTACTCACTCATATACAACACTCCTCTTGTCCACATCAATCACACCAACTCCCTTGCTAAACTGCAATAGCACTCTTGACAATTATGTGACCATTGGAAACCTTGCCATTTGCCAACTTATGCCCATCTACACTTTTATGCCCATTTGCAAGCTTGTGCCCATTTACAAGCCCCTCAGGGAGCGCAAACTGTGACTCGAAGATCTTGCTGTTGCACGCCGCAATCCAGAGCTCTAGGTCTTGTGCAGAACCAGCTGCTACTTCCAACGCTGTATGACTGGGCACAAAAAAGATGTCTCCTTTGCTGACCCTCGTCTGCTCTTCCAGCGCAGAATCCTTCAAAGCTGATGTGGCTGTCACATTGCCTCTGCCTCTCATAACCAACACAACAGTTGGTCCCTGATTGGCGGGGATGATGGTGTCGGCTGACTCAGGCAGGGACACCTTGTATACTTCAAACTCATCAAAGGGGGGGCTGTACACTGTAGTGTACTCCTGAACAAGATCGCCTTGAAGCATGACAGGCGGCCCTTGGTTGTATGTCAATGACTCACACAAGATTGTGGTGTCCCTCAGCTTTGGTGTCAAGCCTGCTCGGATGACATTGTCTGAAGTTGCCATGCATTCTACCAGCTGTCCTGAAACATATGCATGGGGCTCATTTGCAGGCAGATAGATTGCCTGCCCTGGTTTGAGCAGAATCAGGTTGAGGAAGAAGACTGATAGGACGCCGACATCATGTGGATACTGTTGATGCAGCCGCATGATCAACTTCTCCTTGGCTGTCAGCTTCTGCTGCTGCTGTAATCGGTCATCAAGAAGCTCAACCTGCTCAGCGACTGACTTTGGATCTGCTGTCATGAGTGCTGTGAAAGCACCCTTCAAAGCTGCTTGTGCAGCACCACTGTTGCTAGTGCTGCTGTGAACAGCCTGTGTTTGCTGTTTGCCAACAACAGCTGCCAGTTCTGGTATGGACCGCAAGGCTTCTGAGAGCTCTTGAACGCTGACAAAGCCACAGAGAGCTTCAAAATCTGTGATGGCAAGCGCCATTTCAGGCTTGTGATTGCTGTCTTTGTAGATCTGCAAGACATGAGCATTTGTGTCAGCACACCAACAACCATCGAAACAAAGCTCTGTGCAAAAATGCATCTTGCATGACAGATATTAGCATCTTTGGCCTGACAGGCAGATGCAAGGGCAGATAGCAAGAAAGTTGTGATACCTCTGGATGCTGTGCATGAAGCCTTTCAGCCAGCTCCTTGTCAGGATGGGATTGGATGGACAACGCTGTCTCTACAGACAGCACCTGCAGGACCACAAACACTGTAATGAGCACAGCGTGTTCAGCAGCAGACACGCCATCGGCAAGAACATGGCACAAGAGCATTTGATGGATTGCGATCCATGCGGACACCTTGAACAGGAATGGCAATTTCAGTCCAAATCTCTTCAAAACTGTTGGACCAAATGCTTGGGAGTGCTGCTCCAGCCAATCCTGCAAGCTAGTGGTGGGATCTGCGGCCAGCATGGCTGGACCGCTGGGATGCGTGCCCATCCTGCAAGTGGTCAAGATGATTCAGACTGCTGACCGAAGCGGAGTTTGCTTGTTGTTAACGAATTTCAGGCAGCAACGATAACTCACCATAGCTCTGCATATGGCTTTTCGTGGTCAACTGCCGACCCTGCAGCTGCAGTAAGTGCAGCTACCTGCAGATGGCCTCGTCGAAGTCAGTGGATGAGTGATGCTATGCGTTTACCGCAACCCTTGGCTGCTGCTTACCTCACTGTTTGAGCGTGCCAAACGGCCCCAAGCATAGTTCTGGGACGGGCATTTGAGTCTCAACATCGTTCGCGAGTAGCACGCATTCAATGAATCGGCCAACAGATGTGATGACCAGGTACGCGGAGACAAAACACGCGTTGTTGATGCTCTGATGAGGGGACGCTTCCAACGAAACCAAATTCGTGCACAGCTTTGCGACAGCTGGCAGCTGAGTAATAATAAAGTCTGTCAGTTTTATGTGATCTGAAATGCAAACTTGAGAGCAGCTGTGATATTGACGATGTGGTCTGTCAGAACACACTCGCAAGTCGAGGGTTATCGGCTGTGCCACTTCAGCAGCCGTGCAAGCATGCTGGCGAGCACAACACTAAATTGAATGTGGTTGCGCGATGACACCGCTTGGTGCCCTCACAAAGTATTCAGACCCGATCAGCAGTTGTGACACTCGGTCAAAAGCAACCCGACAAGCGTAAATGCTGGTGCAATTCATGTAAGCATGCGCTACACGCTTTAAGACTGTAAGCTCCACTGATAGAGCTGCCCTGTGGAGAAACAAGCCATGTATATTCCGGAGCTCGATGCTCTTATCTTTCTAGCCACGGAATTTCTCGAAGGGGATGCAGACCAGCCTACTCTGGAGTCTGGCATCAAAGCACTGCATGAGGCTGCAGGTTAGCAAGTCACTGTTCCTACAGCACTTTTGGCAGCAGTCAAACTAGCCCAAAGCAGTATTGACTTGCATACAGGCACTACTTATACGCCCAGCCAAACACCAAAAAGGAGCAAAGTCTGTGACAGGCTTGCAAGGAGGGGATGCATTGATCTTCTTGAGCAGCTGGGAGTACCGCTGCAGGTCCAAACCAAGCTGTTGTCCTTGCTCACAGTTGCTGCACAGCACTTAATGCCTACCGGTTGCTCCAGCACAGATTTTGTCAAGCATGGCTGCATGCTGTATGCTTCTGCAGATGTTCCACACTGCTGTTCAAACCCCAGAGCGTGGCTTGTAGGATGATATCCTGCCAGTGATTTGGGAAGCATTGGGCGGTGTTGAAGATGTTGTGGTCATCACAGTTGGGCTTCTCCTTGCGCTGGTGTGTCAGGCAGAGTTTGATGCCAAAGCAGCTTTCATATTTTGGCTGCTAGACAAGTGAGGCCTGTTACAATTGCACGTGGAATTTAATGCTTCACATCATTTTTATGACACTTTATGATTGGCTGTACAAAGCGCAAGCAGCTTCCTGACAATGATGCATGTTCTAAAATATCGTTATCATGCATTGTGCGCTGAGTCTGCTTGGCAGTCCACGTTGATGCACCTGTGTTCACACGCAGCACATGCATGCCTCATGACAACGCTGTCCTGAGGAGCCACTTTGCATATGTCACAGATCTGCCCCGTCACTCTGCATATGCCACAGACCTGCCCTGCAAAATTTGATAACATGTGCAGGGATGGGGACCACAGGCTGACAAAGGGAGATGTCCTGGGGGCAGTTGGCCCTTTGATGCACACAGCCCAAGCCGGCATTGTCTTCATGGGCAGCCAACAGTCTGACCCCAGAAATGCAGCGTCCATATGGGAGGACTTCAGAGACAGCATGAGGGAGCTTGCCACAGACCAGGTGGCAGCTGCCATTGCTACTGGAGCCTTTGATGAAGTGGATGCTGCCCGCACTGGCAAGATCCAAGGTGTGCCACCCTTCCTTCTGTTGCACCAATGCTTTGCTTAGAAGGAAAATGTTGTTCTGTGGAAGTAAACTGCTGAAACAACTTTGACATAGTACAGCAACACTGGTAGGGCAGGTGTGTGCTTTTTGTCTAAGGCAGCATCATGATCAAAGTAACGCCCACAAATCACAAGGATGGTAGCTTGCATCTGCAGCAGTATGATACTTCCTGATCTAGCTAACAGGCAGCTGTTGTAGCTGTCTTGCCATGCATCACCAGTCAAGTTTCAATGGCCAGTCAAGCAGGTTGTGCACAAAGCATGCATCTGGGGCACAGTCTTTATACCTCCAGTCTCCAGCAGTTTGGTGCAGAGGCACAGTTTCGGGTGATGATAGAGTGTGTGGCAACAGACGTCGCCACCATGATGGTGAATGTGACAGAGATGCAAGGCCAGGTTGAGAGGGTGTCAGGTTCCAGACTGGACAGCAGCAACAGTCCTGCAACAGGCGTCAAGACTGCTTTACACAAGCTGGTTACCAAATATGCTGGAGCGGAGGTTGCTGAAAGGCTCCTGGGTGCTCCTGCTAAGCAGCGTAGGTGTGCTACTTGCCCTTGTCTGTTTATCATGCCTGCTTTTAAGCTTGTCACCTTGCTCTTGGATCTGATCTGGCATTCTTGTGACTGCACAAGTGTCCTGGTGCAGCCCACTCTACCTAACGAAGAGCCTGAGATCATGGTCTTTGTTCATACATTTTGAAGCTGAGAACAGGGCTGTAGGCCCTGTCAGCCCTGTACTGTGAGTATGACCAACATGAGCTTGAAGTGCATGCTGCAAGTCTAAGCTGTCAATCAACAGTTTGTCAAACAATATCAGCAGCTGAACAATAGCAATAGCTGTATTGCATGGCCCCACTACGAAATGACTCTGTGCTGTTCCTGCTTGCTGTTTGTGGCACAAAAAGGACTAAGAGTATGTCAGTCTGGCAGAGCAGTTGAGAAAAGGCAATACTGCTGATGCCCTGAGTGACTGATGTGCAGGAAGTCTGGTATGTCAGGCAGCCGCCCTCCTAGGTTTGGTAGCGGCACCACTCCCCAGCAGACCTCTAGATTCAGCCCCCTCAGATCCAGGGCTGGTTCGGTAAAGACCCCTGACCGGTCATCAGCCCCTAGCAGTAGGCAGAACTCAGGGCAGTTGCAGAGACCAGGGTCAGGGCTCAGTCCTGCACGCTCACAGTCTCAGTGGCAGAGAAGTACTGTGCTCGGCTCTCAAAGCTCTCAGCCTCAGCAGCACAGCACCTCTGGACGCAGTCCTCACAGCTCACAGCCAGGAAGCAACTCACTGCTCACTCCTCAGAGCTCGCAGCCTCAGTGGCAGAGCAACTTGGCGTATAGCCCTCACAACTCAATGACACAGCAGCAAAGCACAGCCTCTTTCTTGCCACAGAGTAGCGTCACTCCACAGGCAAGCGACGTCAGTGGACAACAAATCAATGTACAAGGTGTCAGATTAACATCCACGCCCAGGTTTCCTGTCAACTCTGGTTCACCTGACTCAGCTCCTGAGAGCAGTGTGCAACAGCGTGGGCCCGAGTCCCAGGGTCCATCTGCAATTGTGTTTTCATCTGAGCCCAAGTTGCAAATACAGCTTCCCTCAGAGGCTCAAGCCTCAGGATCAGGTGTCATGCAAGGTGCAGGCCAGGGCATGCTGACACAGCCCCAGGGCTCATTGCAGCAGCCCTATGCATTAGAATCTTACTCTGGGCAGCAGGCTTTACCAGCTCTGGGCTCTGGTCAGGGCCTTTCAGATCAGCCTCAGGGCTCTTTCAACCAGCCCTTAGGACAGCAGGCTTCCACAGCCTCTGCACAAGCAGAGTTGTCCACCAGCACGCCGCAGAGTAGGCCTAAGGGTCCAGGGCAACAGCCCCGTACATCTAGTGGCATGCAGCGGCAGGGCTGGTTTCAGGATGATGAATCAGAGGACCCAAATCTGCACAATCCCAGGTACATATGCCAGTGCTTCTGTCTGGCAGGCTGCAACAACACCATGCTGTGCGGACCATGCTAGTCAAGCAACTTATCATGCTGCACCTTCCATTCCTGATTATCCACCCATGCCACCCGCACCTGCACCTTGGGGCACTTCTGATGTGAGCTGCACTCTCATTGAGCTCTGACATGAGTCCCAGCTGCTTTCTTACAGCAGCGCAAGGGCCAGAATTCCATCGCAAAGAGTATGCTGTTTCTACAGCGCATGTGCTGAAGCAATGTAGTGATGGCATGGCATCACACTGCATGTCCTGCACAGAAGACACTGTCAACTGCACCTTTGCAGAGACCCTGACTTTGAAAGGAGGAACTCAGGGGCTCTGGCTTCCCCTTCCTCCCCTGCTTTGCCTGGGCCGTTTGACCTGGCTCGCATCAGTGGGCAGGTCAACGCTGAGCTGCAGGCTCAAGAAGAGGAGCGGGACCGGCTGAGGCAGGAGCGCATGCAGCGAGCAGACAGGGCTGCTGCTGCTGCTAGCGCTGCAGTCAAGGTCAGCCCTGTTGCCCACTTGTACTGTCCTGGGGCTGTTGAAAGGCATCTGCTTGCTTCCAAACGGCATCTGCTTGCAGCTGAAAGGCATCTGCTTGCATCTGGAATGCAACGTGTCAAACTATCTTGGGCCCCAGGCAAAGTTGAGTGGCATGATGTCCAACGTTTGCCCAGACCCCCCTTAGGGCTTCAGATTAATATGCCTACCGTATCAAAATCCCATAGAAGAGCCCTAACAGGTCCTTCGAGCATGCTCTCACCCAACACCAGTCTCCTTGCCCCCAACCCTTACCCCACCCTTGACCCCTCCCCAATCGCAGCCTTGACCCAGTGCCAACTTGATTATGTAGGACAGCGTGTAGAGTACACAAAGGGTAAAAGTCACCATGATCCCTGACACTGTGTAATTTTCAAACGTGATTGAATGGCCAAAGTGAGTCTTAGGCAACACCGCAGAAACATGAGAGCGTCACCTCTTCAGACCAGGCAGCAAACCTGTTGGTCTCTGACTCTAGTGAAGGTTATTCAGAGATGGCAACAAGCAGGGCATGAGCTACAGCCTGGGTTTGTGTGCAGGCAGATTTCAAGGCCAAGGAGGATGCAGAGAGTGCCAGCAAGATAGACCCCAAGCACGCCCTCATCACCCTGGCGGCAGGCCTGACAGTGCGCTACTACCTCATGGACATCATCAAGGTCATGGTCATCCTGGCCATCCTCCTGGGAGATGCCTCCTTTGTTGTTGCCCTCTACACCAGGCAAGCTCATGTCACCTTTGTAGTTGTCCTCTTCCCCAGGCAAGCTGGTACAACATATGAGCCATATATATAATGCTCTCATGTCTCCTTTGCTTCTGTCGCCATTGAAGCACGGGCTGTGCTGTGTCAAGAGGTCTGCGTAGCCATGATGTTCCATATGGCAACCATGTTCTACATTAATAAGGTCACGGGCAGTGCTTGCTATGTTTCTGGGAGTCTGTCACAGTTGTAATGCTCCTCTTGCGAGGCCCTGTTGTCAGTCGGTTGATGCAGCTTCTGTTGTTGTGTCAGTGCATCCCTGAGTAGCGTCATAATACCTGGAGTCGCAAGCTGCAGCTGTGGGCGCCCACAATGGTGTCCAATTGCATACTGTACACATGACTGTGAGTGCGCTGATTGCCAGATCAAGAGAGATGCCAAGGACAGTATGTACCTGAGCCTAGGGAAAGACATGTGTCAAATGAGCAACAACCCAATGAATCAACAAACAAACAAACGAGTGAATGCATGAGTTGACATAACAATGCAGCTATTTCCATCAGTGGTGGTGAAGATGTGATCTGCAGCATCGCAGAGAAAAGCAACTAGCTTTGTTTCCACCTGCGCCTGTAGGCATTGCTGGCCATGACACCAATCAATCAACCAACCAATCAATCAATGAACATCCATTTCTCGTCTTCAGCGCTCAGCAGGCCAGTCACCACACAAGAACTGGGAATGCAGAGAAGTTTGAACAGGCCAAGTTGTTTGATGCTATGTCAGACGACAGAAAGGTCTTCTGCATTGTTCTTGACCATGTCAGTCCACTTAGCAGCAGCCACTCATCCCTGAGAATGCTGCTCTTACATGCAGGCAGCATCTGAGTCTGGAGCTGTCTCTGGGCATTGTCTTCTTCACCAACATTGTGCTGTCCCTTGCCGCGCTGATCTACATCGTGACTGGCATCAACACCGACATCTTTGTGTGGGCCAAGGACTACCTGGCTGCCCTTAAGGAAGATGACAGTGCTGTCAACACCAAGGTACCCTCTTGAAGTCTTGTGCTGGAGTTGCTATGCGCATTTTGCTGTAGTTGCATCAGCTGCTGAGCTCAGGGTACTAACCTGTATCATCACCTGTTTGCTCTGTCACACCTGGTCAGCATTGTTATACCAGTATATTGCTGCTGATTTTGTCAAAGCATGGCAGTTGTCTGTCTTTCAAGTGCACCAGTCTCTGCATGACGCCTGGATCATGCCAACACACATCAAAGCTCGTACGCTAGCCATGCTGTCAGTGCACAGGCAACACAGTGGCAGCAACAACAGCTCGTGAGAGTTGCACTCTATAGGGACGCACAAACCACTTGAGACAGGTGGAGTGTGTCCGGGGATGTGTATGTAAGATGTCAAAAACAGAAAGGAAACCAAGCTTTCAACGCAATCATGGGGCTTCTGTGTAAGAGAACATACAGCAAAAGCAGGAGACAAGGGGAAAACTGAGACCAGGCAGCCAAAAATTGATTCAGAGGTTACACGCATCACAGCATGTTGCATGTCGACTCCATGTTTCAAACCAACAGTCTGTCTATGCAGAGCAATGAATGTATTGCAGCATGTGGCCCATTGAGTCCAAAACACAAACTAGCCGTGTGTGTGTGCAGAAAGACAACACGCTGAGCAAGCTGGCAGCAATGGAGGGGGCGGTGCCCAAGCAGCTGCAGCCCGCCTTCAAGAAGGTCATGCAGAAGCTGCAGCAGGTACTTGCTTGGCACACCTATACATTGACAATGCATGCGTTGTGCCCTCCGGCAGTGGCCATTCATTTCACTCATGCATTCCCTTCCCAAAACACAGTTGTTTCCCTAGGGTCAGGTATGTACAGCCCTGACTAGTGCCCTGTATGAGGTCCTGTTCTGGCAGTCAGTGTACCAACAGGACCGCATGTTGATGTGTTCTGCTGATATGCTAGCTCCAGAAAAAGGGCAAAGCCTCACAGGGATGCACCCAGTGCCATACTTGCAACTTCTAGCAGACTGCATTTGAGATGGACGCCTGACCTTGAAGAAGATGTTGTTGGGATGCAAATGGGTGGTGGTCCAGGTAGTCGTGTGATGCAGCACATACATGCCCTCACAAAACAGATGCAGTACGTGTGGTGTTCTACTACCTAAGCAAAGACTAGGCGACAAACCATGCACCTGGTGTACATGTCAAGCGCTGCTTGTGAAGCATTCGTTGAGCAAATCGTGACTGCCATAGCACCCCATCACCAAACTCATACTGGCCAGGGCATGATCTTGGTGTGTGTGTGTGTGTGTGCGCCAGCTGCTTTGCAAAGTGATCGCTGATCCAACAGCTGCTTTCTTTGGCTGTGTTCTGCTTAGTCATGCTTGCAGCCATCAGAGGCACGCCTAGGAATTCCCCTCAACTGGTATTTCTCAAGGCAAAAGATGACTCATATCTGCCGCAGGCCGGCAAGAAACCCAAGGCCAAGGATAAAGATGATGATGACAACAGCTCCGCAGACAGCTTAGAGCGGTCACAAAGGTGGGCCCTATCTACTAACATACCTCCTTGTCTCTCCTGTTTGCACCTTGAGGGTTGTTACTATTGTGAGGGGTGTCTGTGTTGCGTCCTGAATGCTCCCATGTTACGATTCTGACTGGAGAAATTTGGAGTTGTCACTATTGGGAGGGGTGTCTTTGTTGTGTCCTGAATGCTCTCATGCTGTGTATGTGACCCAAGATTGGGATTGCTACTGTTGTCCTGAGTGTCTGTTCTTTGCCCTGAATGCTCTCATATTGAATTTGCGACTGGAGATTGCCAAGCAAACTTCAATATGTGACCCCACAATTCATGCACTTTCCGATGGAGCTTTACTGCAAGGATGGTTCCCTGCTTGATTTATTTCATGACAAGTGCTAACTGTGCGTTCAGTCATTATGGTGACTATGATGATGAGAATGGTGGGGGCAGTCAGGGACAGCCCTTCACCCCCAGGGGCCGCCCACAGGGACCAAATGGCAGGAGCAGGGTGCAGTTTGCAAGGCGGTCCAGCAGGGGGGTAGGGGCCTCCAGAAGGGGGGGCCAGGCGTCCAAAAGCAGCGACGATAAGGAGGACCCCAAAGATTACATGAGCAAAGCAAAGCAGCTCTGGAACTATGTCGGCAAGGTGAGGCCCAATCTGACATCAACAACCGTCAAGTTGCCAAACCTGCTATCCTGCAAGTATCCATCCTGAGCCCTGGTTTAGATTCCTTCAGTCAACATCCCACAGCACCAGTTCACCGTAGCCTCAAGTGTCACTGAGCATATAGCAGATGACATGCTACACGCTGCATGTCTGAGTGTCCATTACACTGCTCTTTATGATAAGTGACTATGTGCTGCCCTGTGACTGCAGTTCACAGGGCTGGAGACAATGGGGGGTGGGGAGCAGGATACCCAGGACCTACAAGACCCCAGCTCAGGGCACAGCCGCTCCTTTGGCCGGCAGTGGACTAACAGCAGCACCAGATCCTTCAAGCCAGGGCTTGGCAGATCTAGGTGAGCCTGGCTGTGGTGAAATCACTTTTGGCTGATGCTCTTGTCGTTGACACATGCGCTGATGACCATTTTTTTGGTATGCACTTGCCATGTCTCACAGCCAGACTGGACTGCAAGCTGAGGTTTGATGACCATACAAAGCTGACAAGATTGAGTTTGCTTATGTGTTGGTCAGTCTGCCTGGCATAAAGCCAGCCTCTTGAGTCTGCAAGTAGTTGAAGAGCAACCATTGGCAGTTTCCCGCTGCCATCCATCTGCATGTGGCTGCGCTGCTGCAAGCTGCAGCAACTCCATGCACATGCGTTGCAAGCAATGGTCATGAGCTGGTCCACATCAGACAACCAGCATGCTGTCTCATGGTGTGACATGACAGCCTTGCCCATATGGTTGCAGACTGGGTCGAGGCTCTACTCCACCAGGAGTGGCTGATGACTACAAGTCTGCTGCGCTGTTGTCAAGAGCAGAAGAGGGAAACAGCAGTGTACTGCATCCCCAGCGTATTCATAGTCGTGCCAGGCCTGTGATGAGGGATGCAGACAGTAAGAACTGGGGGCCCACAGACAGGCCTGATGATGCTATACCTGCAAGACAAGCTGGAGGGGTTGACTCTGAGTATGAAGGACTTGTATAGTAGCACTACAATGGTACAATTATACAGTTTCACAGTCAGCCTGCAACAAGTTGCAAGGCTGGGTCTCTACAACTGCATTCTACTTTGCATCTCAGCGGTTATATGCTGCTGTGCAGCTGTGAACCAAAAGATGCTGTCATGCTGATTTGCAGCAACTTTGATTCAGTATTGCTGAAGATGGAGTGCTATTTATCTTCAGGTGTCCTGTGCTAAAGCATGCTATACCATGTAGAGCTGTCTGCTATCCAGCCTCACTAGCAAATTGTGACTCAGCTCAGTAGCAATATGTGAGGGCTTGAGGTGACATTTCCTGATTCTAAAGCGTGCAATCAAAAGCAAGGTTCTCAATTGTGCATCGACTGTGCACACTCAGTGTTATACCAGTACATACGTTTATCAGTCATGTTACAGTTGGAACAACAGTGTATTACTTACTAGGACTATTGAGTCTCTGCAGTGCATTTAGCGTGATTGTGCACACACGTTCGCTTCCTTGCACGTTTGTCTTGATCCCATGCAATGCCAGCTGTTTGGGCTTGAGTTAATGCGAAAGCAAGCAAAACCACATCAGTTGCCAGAGGATACGGCACATATAGAACATCACCATACTTGATACATGAATTCTTGGTCAATGTGATCATTATGATGTAGACAAGAACTGCTGTGCGGTCAATACCATCAAAAACACATTATGAGAAGGCACTGAAACCTGAATACCAATGCTGACAGTAACCCCACAGACACTACTGGTACCTAGCTAGAGTCAGTTTTCAACTGTACAATGATCAGTACGTAACACAAAACAAAAAGCAAATGCACCAGCAATGAAATACTCACAAAGCACTACCCATCAAAGCTTGATTAATGGGCGCAAGCAGGGATTGGGGCAGACATGGTCTCAAAAGAATTGCTCAGAACCAAACAGCTTTTTGCTGTGGATGTGACTACAGCTCATACACTGCTTTCACAAGCTACAGCTAAGAAGGGAAAGGTACAAGTGAAACGCAAATCAGTCCTGTTTGAGCCCCCCCTGCTAGTAAAGCTTTGATTGGAAGTGCACAGCTAAAACAACCTATGTCAATTCATTAGCTGGTTTTGTTTGTGTCATTACAGTTTTTGCACAAGCCAGCTTGCAACAAAGTCAAGTCATTGCATCTGGCCATGCAACTACGCTGTCAGGACACGCTTCGCTCCCGCAGCTTGTAAGCTATTGACACTCTCATTGCATCACACTCCCTTGAGGGCGCCAGACCCCGATGCACAAGGTTTGCATGGAACAGTACACCTGTGTTTCTGATTGGCTCAACAGCTGACAGAAGTTTCGTTCCAGGAATTCTGAAAAGTGTAAGACCGCCATCAGTGATCTCAGAGGCATATATGAGGAAGGTCCAGTGCGAAGCATCCTGGCCGTCTGTGTGGAAGTCACCATCATGTCCAAAGGTCTGACCGTTGGCATATACATTCCTTAGCTCAAAGTCCTTGCCGGTAAGCTGCCTAAGCCTTTGGAATATTGTGTCAGTGAACATAGGATCTTCCTGCAGGTCCATGAACCAGAATCGCCTTTCTGTGGGTTTTGAACCACTCCAGTTTGTCATCTTCCAGGCGCCATGTAAAAACAATTGCTGACAGTACTGCAGTTCGCCAAAATTCAGTATGTTGCTGTACACCTCAGGCAGCTCAGTCAGGGCAGGGGCCTGTACCATCACAGAGCCAGGATTAGCGACTTCTGTTCTGGACGGACAAGACTCTGTAGAGCTCTCAATGTACCACGCTATCAAGTGAAGCACACGAGTTGCACATCAAGGTGTTGCACATCGCGCTGGCGTTACTTTGATTACGGCGGGTTACGGTGCCACCTGTATCGTAGCATGAATTGTTCCGAAGTTGTATGTCTGTGTCGATCCAAGGCTCTACGCCTGCAGGCCTAGACCACGAGGAAATTATAGAGGGCGTGTTTGCAGCTTTTGTGCTGGGTGACGAAACGCTCACTGCCAGCTGTCTACAAAAAAATGCAGATCTGGATCAGATCAGATAGTCAGACACGCTAACCTACGATCTGTAGGCTACAGTCAACAGTGCTTGACTGCTCGTCTTATAGATCGATCAAAAGCACCAAGCTGTGTTGACATGCCCTGTCAAGCCTGCAGCATGCTCTTGCCAAGACTATGTGGAGCTGTCAGACAGCAGCTTATGCCAGGTCACTCTGCAGTAGTAGCAACATCAGCACTATTACAGAAGCAGGTATTCAGCACGGAGGCTGACGTTTCTCCAAAAGTAGAGGAGTCTATGGATTTCCCAGGCGGCAAAGTTCCATTCACCAAGAAAGTACTGGCCAGAGTCTTGCTCGGGTTGCAGAAGTGCAGCAGCTAGTGGTGTACTCAGCACTTGCGTGCTGTGAGTGCAGCTCTTGATGCTTGGTGGTCCTCAATCCACCACCCCTCCTATGAGCTGCTACCGAACTGTAGACAGCACTGGAACAGACATAGCTGGTGCAGATGTGCCCCATCAGATTGATCATGCTCTGGCTACCAAAATGTACAGTACAATGGCAGCCTTGCAGATCGTGGACACCGTATTTTACGAAGCCCAAAGACAGGTGAAGCATATTCAAATCATGACAATTTTGCATAGCTCTGAGTTGTGCTGAGCAGGTAGCTTGGTGGGGGTCTGCTTTGGCACTCACCCGGACAATGCACCTACTCATCTCAAAATGCGAATATGGAACAGAGCTTACCTGCTGGCTTGCAAAGCTTATTATGCCTATGTGTGCAGGGAAGATTTTCATTCTTCATGACAAGCGCTGGTGAGGAGGCCACAGCTGTGGGCTCTGCAGCGGCTTTGACAATAAAAGACACAGTAAGTCCAAAGCTATGCCTCCTCAAAAAACACACATTTATCAAGAAACACAAAAGCTACTTTCACCCAGCACGCCAACGGCAGCAGCAATCATCACATAAGCGATCACTGCCTCAGCCTAGCGCTGCCCATCAATCATTGTGGTGCTCAGCAACGGTTGCTGCAATGGCTTGTTGGTGTATGCATAGGTGTTTACACAGTATCGGGAGCATGGAGTGATGATGTGGCGGGGCTACACCATTCAGCAAATGGCGCATCAGGTCAGCAAAGTCACATGTCACAGCTGCAGTGTCCTTATATGCACATTGTCTGACCCCTACATGCATGTTGTCTGACCCCCTGATGCATGTTGTCTGACCTCCTGATGCATGTTGTCTGACCCCCTGCTGCATGTTGTCTGAACCCCTGATGCATGTTGCAGTGCTATGGCAACATCCTCGGCCATGGGAAAGGGAGGCAGATGCCAATGCACTATGGCAGCAAGGAGCTCAACTTTCACACCATCTCCTCTCCCTTGGCAACTCAGCTACCACATGCTGTCGGGGCTGCCTATGCTCTCAAGGTACAGTCAGCAGCTGCTAGGACCTTCCAAGTGTTCTGCCTGGCACAGCAACTGTAAGTCTGCTCTCAAGCCATGGACGTGGTTGTGCTGCCTGGTTGTGCTGCCTTACAAAGCTTTAGGCAGCTGACAGCTCAGACTGTTTACAGAAGGATAATACACAGCATGCACTTGCATACAGTGTCTGACATGACTGATGATGATGCTGAGTCACCATACCAGACGTCGGCCTTTGGCAAAGAATGGTGCTCATCCACGCACTTCACATCTGCAGTTGGAGGGCAAGCAGGCTTGTGTGGCTGTGTACTTTGGTGAGGGCGCAGCGTCAGAGGGAGATTTCCATGCTGCTGTCAACTTTGCCAGCACTCTGAGCGCACCCGTGCTCTTCATCTGCCGCAACAATGGCTGGGCCATCAGCACTCCCAGCACTGAGCAATACAGAGGTTTGTGTTTGTCCATCGACACACAATTTGACAGTGTGCGAAGCTCCCCACATTTGCACCTGCATGCTGCGCCTGCTCATGACTGTATGTTTCCAACACCAAAATCAGTGCTTGCTCATTGCTATGGTGACATCATATGCTACATACATAGTGCGGTCTGGGATGCAGTGGTTGACATTCTGGTGTCACGCTCTGGTGTGACAAACAAGTCTCAAAGACCACGGGTCAAAACACAACTGCCATGGTGTCTGTGGTTCACAAGCCCCTGTAGAGTGTGCTTTCAGGTGATGGTATTGCTGGAAGGGGACCTTCGTATGGCATTGCCAGCATCAGAGTAGATGGTGGCGATGCAAGGGCAGTATACAATGCCACTGCTGAAGCACGCAAGATAGCAGTTGCCAACAGCTGCCCTGTGCTGATTGAGGTGAGCTGAAGCACTGTTTCTGAGCTGATGCACTGCTCTTCTGTATATTGACGCTGCTGCCCACTGGTCATGGCCTGTTGTTGCTATGACCTGATCGTTTTTTGCATGATGGGCATCATACAGTGATTGCTTGTGTGTCATTTCCAGCTGTCTTACATGTGAAGCCAACAGTGACACCTACTCTATGTGCAGGCCATGTCATACCGCAGTGGCCATCACTCAACCTCAGATGACTCATCTAGGTACACTCCAGCTGTGAGTGATATTAGATGATTTTGTTGCAAATTTTCACAGAGCTACTTGGCACGTAAATCTTTGGGTGGGTGAACTGTTGACGCCTTGTTATGTGAAATTCTTTGCAAGACTCTTGTTATGACATCCTGGCGTTTACTTGCATGCCAAAGGTCATGGACTGATAGTGCTTTTGCAGTTGTCTTGAGGCTCGGTTGGATGTCAGGGAATTTGGGCTGCTATATGCATGATCCTGATTGCAGGTATCGCACAGCGGATGAGATGAACAGGTGGCGGGCCAGGGACCCAGTCATGCGATTTCAGAGCTTGCTGCTGGCAAATGACTGGTGGGATCCACAACAGGAGAAGGATTTGCGCCTCAGCCTCAGGAAGGAGGTATGTTTTGTTGTAAAATGACCTTGCACACTGCCATTGTCTTGTAGCTAGCTTGGTTGCCATTGCATTGTAGCAGCGGATGCACTTGCTGCCTGACTGGTGCTGAGCATGACTGCATTGCTACAGTATGTAATTGCATGGGGGTTTTAAACATGCACCAGCCTGTCAATCGAGTAATACAATGCTGCATTGCTTGGATGATGTTTTGCCTGCCTTGATGTGGGTGCCAAACTAGTGATGCTTCAGGTATTGAAGGCTTTGGAGGCAGCTCAAAAGGAGCCAAAGGCACCACTGTCAGATATGTTCACAGATGGTAAGACCGCTGCAGCAAACAACAACATTGTTTTGCAACCTCCCATCAATTTGGGCAATGTCACAGTGTCACAGTGTCGTTTTGCAGTCGAACTAGCTAAGCGGCATCCTCAATAGTGATTGCATACATCAATGAGTATTAGGCTGTGTGGTGCATGCAGAACATAACATCCTGTTCAGCAATGTGCATTGAGGTTACAACTCGTATATGCAGTATACAAAGAGATGCCTTGGCATTTGAGGGAGCAAATGGAGGAGGCCATGGCGCATGTGAAAGCACATCCAGAAGCTTGCCCTCCAGACATTCCTGTTCGTTAAAACGGCAGGAAAATTGTGTAAACGGAAGTATTGATACTGAATGCCTGATACTGGCTTTGTCCAGACAGAAGATGAAATAACAACAGAATATCTGAAAGAGTCTACGAAGCCTTCTAGCACTGTTGCAAGGATGGCACACGATAATCTAGCTGAGAAGTCTGCATTGCCCATCATTTGTATGTGTAATTCATTTGTACTTGCTACATGGTATCAACAGCAGATACCAAGCTCTTGACATTCAGCAAGCAAATCTGCTAAAAGCCTCATGAAAAGGTTAGTGGCCAGGCATGTGATCTGTCTATGCATGGTTTTGCATTATATTCCAAAACTATTGTTTCAATGCGTATTCATTCCAATGAACTGCTGGACAAGCGGCATGATAGCACTCCCAGGAAACCTTCCCAAGAAGCCACCAGCTGCAGCAGCTTCTCCAAAGCTGTTGACTGCATCACCGGTAGATTGCATTTTAAAGAGCGGGTTCATTTTTTGGCGCTGCAAGGCGGCTTGGCCCAGTGCGTGCAGAGTGACGTTGGGGTCAGAGGAGGGCGGGTGGGGTATGTGTGTCAACGGAGTGTTCATGACACATGGCGCTCCCCCCAACTGTTCAACCTGGGTGACAAAACATTTATATCGGTCACTGGTAACTAACAAGGCATGCAAATGACGACTTGAGCTACAATCACATCTGGCTGCAGTACCTGCTGCCACATGACAGCTACACTCAGACAAACAGCATGTCAGCGATTGAGAAAATAAGATTGATGACCAGTAGTTGGTAGAGACAAGACAAGGTGAGAAGAGGACTGACCACATGGCGTACGTGAGCCACAGCGAAGGGCACAGGCTCATGGGAGTGATCACCAAACAGCACAGGGGTGGAGTGGTCGCCGGTGACGCACACACAATAGTGACCCCGACCACCTGCCTCTGCTTGGTGCAACCTCCGTATGAGTTGCTTGATCATGACATCCACACACTCCAGATACTGGACCTGTGCACCAGCAACCAGATCCTCACAAACACAAGCACATATCAGGGTGTCTGATGATCATGTCATCAAAAAAGACAGTAGCAGAAACAGAGAGCAAGAGATGCACTGCAATGTGTAGGCTGTGGCATGCTACAGAAGGAGAGGGGATCACCTTCAGCACTGGCTGCTGATCATGCCCAGTATCATCGACTGCCTTGATATGCAGAAAGCCAAAGTCATATTGGCCAGAAGTCAGGGCATGTGACAGCGTCTCTGCTTTTGCATGGAATTGTGTTCTGTAGTCACCTAGCATAGCAAAAGAACTTAAGAATTAGGTCAGGCTATACTCAAGCTTGTCTTGGCACAACACAGTACAGCAAAGCAAAGAAGGACCCAGTGCAGCATAGCATGCCACAGCATGCTTCTTGCTAACCATCAGAGGGAAATGCTCTCAGACAGAGCGCTGAGGAGCCTTCTCAACACAATATCTGCGACACCTTCAATCATGAGGAAGACCTGTGATTGCGCACCTGTTGTGCCGGGTGCATCCAAGCGGTCAATGCCAAGAGACATGCCAAGGCCGGCAATGATCTTGGTGGGCGCCACCATACATGCCCTCATGCCATGCTGCTCTAGAAAAGTTGGAACAGCTATCCTGGACATGCAAATCAGGCGTCAGTATATGTATTGAAGGATTTGGGATACAGTAAAAAGTGCTCTGTGCATGCAGCAGTTGCTTATGCAAATGCTGGCTGAGGAATTCTGCATGCTGATGTGCTGCATGCCATAGGCAGCAACATCCACGCTGCTGTCACGGCACAACATGTAGCAGCATACACAAGCAGTGACCCTAAGTCATAGCCCAAGGTTCCTGACACAACACAGCCCACCTGGATCCACAGCCTCTCAGTAGCACCACATTAGCTGGTGAGCTTCCTTGAGCAATGCGCTGCTTGTTCACTTGGTGGTCCTGCAAAATGCACTGTAGCCTTAGCTCAGGAAAAGCCAACATTGAGGACATCCTGTTGGTGACAGAGGTAAACAGCCATCGAATGTGCAGAGCACTATGACCTAGATGAGCGACATACTGGATGTCGCATATGCTGTGTCTCACCTGCAAAATCGCCTGCAGGACCGCAGACAGCTCATTGACCACAGCAGCAGTGTGCTGGGCTTGCGCTGTTGCCTTGAGTGGTCCAGATGCCTGCACCACAAGTCACTCAATCAACGTTCTACTTCATCTTGCCATGAAATAACAGCTGGGCAATCACCAGGCCAGTCAGCTGGCCTGAATGGTAACTACAGAAGTACTATTGCCTTTGGCTTTGCACTACGGAAGACTGCACGCATCAATGCAGTCAGCAAAGTGCCACACAGTCATTTTGAGTGGCTATGCAGTACATGCAGAAATCATCAACTTGCTGATTAGAAGAAAGCTCTGAGATGAAGACCAATGCAGCAGAGTCATGGGTAAAGCAGCAGCGGCATCTGACCTGAAGGGGCAGATTGTCTTTTAGAGGGTCTGTGCCGCTAACTTCATCTGAGAGGCCTGGCCCACTGATCACTATGCCACAGCGATGCTCAGTTGCGTACTTGGCTTTGACCTCCAAGTCTGGGAAGGATGGCAAACTCACACCTGAAAACGACGCATACTAAGTGAGGCAAAGTCTCACTTGATGCTTAATTTCAGGTGCTGACAGGGGTAACAGCAGGCCTGTACAATCAGTTGCATGTTGCCTGGTGTCATATGTCACAAGCAATCAGGCACAAGGTACATGCATTTGGTAGACAGATGTCCTCAGGTTTTGCAATGTGCAAGGCACACTCACCGTCCAAAGCGGCACACAGAACAGGACCAACATCCTCAAAGTGCCTGTCAGCCCTTCGTTTGATCACCATCCCTGTTGTGGTGTCTAGTGTGGCAAAGTTGCACTTGAAGGCTATGTCACCAGGAGCCATGTCAATGCCTGCTCCCATGCTCTCAAATGCCCCTCTGCCTCTATAGTACCTGCAGTCAAAAGTGTGCTTGATTGCCAGGCTCTAGCCAGTGTTGACGTGTAAGCTGCCAGGATGTCAACATCAACCTTACAATCTAGGATCATAGCCAAAGATGGACAGATGAGCTGTGTCGCTCCCGCAAGCTAGTCCAGGCTCCACAGGGTCAAGGAGACCGTTCAAGCCAGCAGCTGTACAGAAGCACAGCTCTGAAGTCACATGACGCGGTCAGAGACACAGTCCAGCCAATGCTCAAACTTCGTACCTGCAATGGCATCCATTGCGGGTGTGCCCGCTGCCTCCAAGGGGGTCAAATTGGCTAGTGCGGGTACTTGAACGTCCGCCAGACCATCGATCAGCACAAAAGCAATTCTCCCCGTCTCAACCGACTTCTTGGAATTTGACGCATGACTAGTGCATTCCATTGTCTCTACAACAATCTGGAGGACAGCCTCAGCATGACGCAACGGTGGTACACCCTCAACGCTGGTCCAGCATAGTCACTATAGAACGCATGGATCGCATGTGACGCAGAGCATGAACGTTCTGCATGAGAGCAGCCATACTGATCACCAGCATCACGAGCTGGATGTTATTGTATCTCATGCCCCATGTCTTCACAAGCTCTCAACAAGTCCGACAGTCTTGCCCTAATTGTTGAATGACAGAGCAAACGGTTCGTCTCCTTTAGAGAGCACACTCAGCTACAGCACGGCGGCAATGTAATCAGCAACACGGAACACCAACAGATTCGCCTTGGCACAGTGTTGAGCAGTCGCTCAGAGGGATTGCACGCAGGAAAGGGCAAACTTTGGTGAATCTTGAAATTTGCTCAGATCACTAAACGGCCTCTCGCAAGACATAAACCACGGGTTTCAACACGGATCCTGCGACATTGACTGCTGTGGATGCCGACGGACAATCAGGTGGCTCCCCTGGGTCTCGCTCAGTCGGCTTTGCTTTTCCCTTTTTGTAACGCTCGCTGCAGACGTGAGGCAAAGATGGGACGTACCACCAACTAAAGATCCAGCTTTCCTTTCATTGATGTTCTTTTGCAGGCTTGTCTTCGAGGGTCTGCAGAATATGCGCACAAGCTTAAAGCTGCCTCACATATCTTTGACGTCTGGACTGACAGAGGAGCTGACATGGGTGCCCTAGCTAACAGGTGACAATTTGTCAAATGTGACCATGAGACTATGATTTTGTGCAGTCAATCACCACTGTCCTGCACCAAGTCTGTTGCTCATGAATTGACTAACACAATGACTTTGGTCTATCACATGAGGCTCCTTGTCTCTGCAGATATCTTGATGGTTCAGTAGACATGCTTGACCAATTCATGGCAGATTCAGCTTGGCCAGCAATGCCACACAGCTGTGATGCCAACCATGCAGCGCCCACTGCAACCGTTCTTGGCTCACAACCCTTGTCACATTCAGCTTCTTCAGCTGATGCACAACTGCAAGCAACGGCACAGCGCACCAAATCCACAGCAGCACAGAAGGCACAGCAAGGCAAAGCGCTTGCTCCACTGGCTGATGTGCATGCCAGAGCTCTTGCAGCATCAACAGCTCAGACAGACACATCATGTGCAAATATTCACAGTGATCTGCCAGGCAAAGCTTTTCAGCATTCTACATCCTGCCAAGAGCCTCAACAGGCCATCCCAGTTTGGCATAAGGATGACTTGAGTTATGAGCAATTCGTGCAGACGTTTATGCAGCCCAACCTGCCTGTCATGATCCAGGTGAGCTGCATGACAAGCCTTCGCATTGGCATGGCACTGGCATGCATTTGCTGCACTCAGCTTTGCCTGCCCTTGGTTACCTGTCAGTTTGTGCTGACAAGCCTTGGGAGTTGACCCACATGCAAGTTGATTGCCACTCTGGTAAACCACATACACATCTTGTCCAGAGGGATGGGTCCATGATTAAGCATCTGTTTCAACACTATCAACCACTGTTAGTAAGTTTGAGGGTATGGAAAAACACTTTTTGCACAGCAGAAGGATCTGTCTATCTTCTGCAGAGCTAATTTGTGTCACAATATGTCCATTACAGCTAATTGGGGGTTTTGTGAAGGGTGCCATGCGTAATGATGCAGGGTTTGACATGTGACTGGCAGGCCAGCAAGGACTGGGTGACTGCTGCCAATGGTGTCAACATGGACTTCATTGCACACCATTTTGGGGAAGCTCAGGTGATGGTCAGTGACACCACCAGGTACTGCCAAAGACCCCAAAGATGCACATGCTCAACATTTGCACCTATGGCCTGTCAACCGAGGAAGGCCTGAAAAAAGAAAGACCCCTCGGCAATGGTGATCTTGTGTCATCTTCAGGCAATATCATGCTTTGTAACAGGCAAAAGCAAGTGCCCAATTGGACACTTCCCCCATGCATGCCGTGTCAATCTAAACGAAGCAGCTCAAAGGTCTGTCTGTTTGGATGGCAGGCTAAATGCAGGCTGCGCCCCAAGACTGGACATGACAGTAGCTGAGTTTGCACAGTGGTGGAAGATGCACAAGGCAGGACAGGACGACCGCCTGCTATACCTCAAGGACTGGCATTTTGCAAATGAGTTCCCTGACTACACAGCCTACCAGACACCCTGCTACTTCCAAGAAGACTGGCTGAATGAGTTTTATGACATCAGACAAAGATGCCCCCAGCAGAGTCACTCGGCAGGCAATGCTAATGACACGCCTCAAACAGGAGAAGCTGCTGAGAAAGGTGATGCAGAAGAAGGGGTTGCTGATGGGGACAGGAGTGGTGGCAGCAATGCAGGCTGTGATGTTGCCTCATCAGACTACCGCTTTGTCTATCTGGGTTGCAAGGTACAGTTTTTGCCCTTTCACCTCCTAGACTTCAACAACAGGTGCATGATGACATGCACTACTCTGTCCTCACAAAACACATTGCTGAGCTCCTGTCTGGAGGCAATCTTCATCTGGCATACGTAATGTCACTGCCTGCAAGGCCATAAATTTGCAGTAATAGTTGTTTTGCTACCTCGTGTAAAGGCTCCGCATATTTAGTATCTACTTACTGTTTTGCAGGGAACATGGACCCCACTGCACGCAGATGTGTTGCGCTCGTACAGCTGGTCAACAAATGTGACAGGTCGCAAGAGGTGGAAGCTGCTGCCCCCACAGTTCACCCACCTTCTGTATGACCGTTTCGGCAGGTACCCTGCTTCCTCCTGCTTCAGTGGCTTTCAGTAGCCAACCAGTCGTTCTGTTGTGTCAGTGTCACGAGCACACTGCTGTATGTGGCTCCTCTCCTGACAATTGCCTGTGGTTAATGGTATCAACTTGTGCATGTTACAACAGCAATGCATCTGAAGCTGTATCTGGCTTCACAACTGACAGGTGGCTGTGTTTGATGGTATCATGCTCACCTGTATTCACCAGATTGGTCAGTGTTGTGATGGATGTTGCTTCAGGGAAATGGCAGCAACCTTTGACATAGGCAAGTTAGAAGGGCGCAATAGATTTCCCAACCTGGACAAAGCTTGTCAGCACACCATTGAGTGCATCCAGGTTAGCTAATTCTTTGCACTCTACACAGCTGTCTGGTCAAGCGCAATTAACATTGCCTTCAAGGTTCAAGAGAGACTACATTTATCTGATTTGTACCCTGCTTGTGTCCCCCATGCTCATTTCTATCCTTATCCTGGTCCCTTTTCCATGTTTGTCATCTCATCTCTTCTAATTTCACGCTGGCGCCACCATGCCTCTGAAGGCTCTTTGCAGCATGCTGCTGCTGTTGCTGTGCTACCAACTTTGAATGCAACCAGTCATGGTGTGCAGCAACCTGGGCAGCCCGGTTAAACACAGCTTCTCATTGAATTGATGCCAAAAGGCGTAGTCTTTTCTTTCCTTTTCTTTTTCTTTTCTGCAGCACGCTGCAAGGTCCTGACAAATGAGTCTGACGGCATTGCAATGCTTGTAGGAAGCTGGGGAGACCATATTTGTTCCAAGCGGATGGTACCACACTGTAGAGAACCTCGAAGACACCCTGAGCATCAACCACAACTGGCTGAATGGCTACAACATTCACTGGGCCTTGGCTCTGCTGCAGCAAGAACGCACAGATGCCATTGCCTGCATTGAAGATTGCAGGTAGGCGTCTTACCTATATATTGCTTGGGTCCATGCGTTTGCTGAGCCCTGTGGTGCCTGTGATAACATGCAGACATATACTATGCAGCACAGACAGCTGTAACGCCTGCATTCATGAAGCTCACACCATTTTATGACCACAGAAAGTTCAAATTCAAATGCTCATAGCATAATGCATGTGCAGAGAGGGCTGTACAGAAGTGGAATTTGAAGCCCTGGTGCAGCGCAACATGGCTGCAAATTGCGGCATGAACTACGCTTTCATGGCTACTTTCATGCAAGTCATATTGCAGAGGGAATCAAAGCTGCTCAAGTAAGCTTGCTTTGCCTGGCATGTTATCATTCATGCTTGTTGCCTTTGTTCTGTAATGTATTTGGAATCTGCTACGCGTTTTGTGCTCCGATATCTGCTGCCTGTTCTCCTGCTCCGCTAGCTAGTGTTAGCATCTTAATTGTTACCGCTGTTAAGACTACTCAGCTCTCTACCGTAGGTTGATAACATAGTTTGATTCAGAAGTCGAACTGCTCACCATGTGTAATGGAGCCAATACAACCTTGCAGATAGATGTCATGATTGTATTCTGCAGGCATGCAAAACAGGAGTTACAGGCGAGACACAGCTTTAATATTGCTAAATCAACCTGGACATTGAAGGAGCTACATCAGCATTCATCGTTATATTCAATAGAGTCCATAGACACTTAGCTAGGGATGGCTGAGTTGCCGCCGTAGCGACAGCTCTTTGTATGCACCAACCATGTAGCTACCATATCATGCTCTAAAATTGAATGGAACCTTTTTCATGAGGAGGCCAGCGCACAGCGGGGTCAATACGATAAGGCTTGGCACTTGACTAGGTTGTGTACATGTCATTGGGTGGCCCTTGACCTGGCCATTCAATCAATTTACATTTGTCTTCAGGACTCAACAGACAACAACTGCGACGACAATATACACTAAGCACCAAATGTTCGAGGCGTTCGACAATAGAGCACCAGAGAAACTGCTGAAGTGATGCTGAAGGAGGGCGCCAGTAAATAGCAACTGCCAAGGGCACATGCATGCTGCAACACAGCCCTCAGCAGGGCGGTTTGGCGCGAGCTGGCAACTGAGCGAGTCTAGCTGTCGTTGTAGCGTCTCTATACACTGTGGCGGTAGCCCCACCGCAGACCGGTAAAAGCAAAACAGGAGTGATCGTTCGTCCATGCATGCAACAAAAATGGAGAAGACTTACACGCTACTGTGGGAGAGATCAGGTAGGTTGCGAACACGCCGCGCCAGTACCTGAAACGTCCTACACTTCGTGCTGTGTTTCCAAACTGAGTACCTACTGAAGGCCTGCAGCTCGCCGCATTGACTGACCCGATACGGAAGCTGCTGTTGCGGTGATCACGGCAGGTCGCTTCTCTAGCACAGCCGCAGAAATGGGGCACGAATTGTTGGTCCGTGCTGTTCAACAACTCAGCGAGCTCCAGAGTTGTCGAGTCTGACAGGCTCGGCGGAGTCCGTGCGGCAGTGAGCTATGACTTCTGAGGTTACTACGCTTGAGGTACGCCACTCTCATAGACAGCACTCAGCTTTCTTTTATCATCAATAGAACTGCAGAGCAGCCACTTACAGCATTTTTTTGGCTTGCAGGTCTCAAATGCCAGATGTGAGCTGCAGAAAGCGATAGATGCATGTCATTTTGCGCCTACAGCCAGATACTTAAGACAAGCAGCAGCTGCTTGCCTGCTGCATGGGCTGCAGTCTGTGCAGCCAGACAGCAAGTCTCACATTCGCTTTACAGTACAATATGTCAAGCTTTCTCAAGTAGCAGAGCATGTCAGGCGAATGTGTCCAGAAATTGACAACCTCCTTGAGAGATTGCAAGGCAGAACAGGCAGCAAGTATTTTGTGTTGAACATGGAAGAGCCAGCTTGCGTGCTGGTGCGCGTGCATGACCTCATACATCCTCCATATCAGCGGAATGTAAGAGACTTGCTGGCAACCATCAGGAGGCCAGCCCCACTGGCAGCGCAATCATCCAGCATTGTAGTTGCGCCAAATGTCCGAGTTGTGCCTCGTCCCATCAGACCTGACAATGGGAGTAGCAATGCTTCAGCAGCACACATTAGGGCAGATGATGATGTGAGTGTCCTGCTGTTGACTTGCACAGCACCGAAGGCTTTGCATTGGTATGCTTGTTGATGGCATGGTTGATTTGACAGCCTTTGGTGTCAGGTTTCATGCCTGAGGAACATGTTCTTCAGTGTGCTTGGCTGAGATGCGGTCTGTTCATGCTGCCACAACACTGCACCTTCACTCAGTCTCCTTGCAGTGAAGCAAGTACTGAACTAGTTCATTGGACTGCAGGGTGTTGGCCAAGCAAGGAGTCAGCTGATGTCTGCAATTGCCAAGAGTCATGGATCCCATACAGCTAGGTGGTTGACAGAAACTGCATCAGTCTGCCTCAAGCATGGGCTAAAAGCTACCGGGTCCGGCCTTCAGCTTGGACCAGTCAAATGCACACTTGTGGCAGACCATCTGAAGACAGTTTGTCCAGAGGTTTATGACATCGTTGCAAAGTTGCAGACCCCTACAGGGGTCAAGTACTTTAGACTGATGGGCACAGGTCGCATGCCATCAGCTGTGCTTCTCAGGCTGTATGAGATTGTTCTCAACCCCAGCCGCGCAACGGGGATGTCAAACCTTCTCCAAAGCATCAGGGTGGTTGACAGCCAAGAAGCTCTGGCTGCAGCAGTTCAGCAGACACAGCCCAATGCTGCTCCTTTGCCATTGTCACTGCCAGACAATCTGGACCCCACACCCAAAGCCATTAGTGGCAACTCAGCAAAGCAAGCTTTTGCAAATGCAAATGTAAGCCCACTCGCACTGCTCTGGACGTCAAGATTTTGCTGCACTCCTTTTGCCCGTATAACCAGCTGCTGAGCCTTTGTGAGCAAACACAGTGCATTGCAGTGCTAGCTCAATCCAACAATATGTCAGCAAGAAACTGACTGCATGCATGCAGCTTCACATCATTAGTCAACACCACCTGACCTTTATTGTTGATGTCTGTTTGCTTACGTACCTTGTCATAAGTTGTTTGGGATGATTGCAGGCTGCTGAAGCTATCAATCAGCTGAAAGCTGCAGTTGCCAAGAGTCATCCGCCCACAGCCCAGTACATAGTGGAGACAGCTGCAGTATGCCTGGATCACGGGCTGCAGTCTTCAGACACAGGTCTACTACTCAGACCAGTAGCATGGTCCCTAGTAGCAGAGGCTGTATACAAAAGCTGCCCTCATATTGCTGATCTGCTCGAAAAGCTGTGCAGTAGAACAGGGCAGAAGTACTTCCAGCTACTTGGCAACAGCGAGTCTGGAGAGCCAGAGTTTGTGGGCGCCAACCTGGATGCCCTGGTCATGCAAAAACAAGTGCCAGCCGTCAGGGGCATTTTGGATCAGCTATATGGCAGGTCTCAGGCTGTGCCAACACAGCCAGCTGCCCGTCCAGCTGAGGTTGCATCAGCGCATGTGGATGATGTAGTAGCAGGAGACGCTGTTCAAAAGCTCCCTGATCAGGCCTTGTCAGAACCAGCAGTCACAGATCCTGCTGCAGCAGGGGAAGGCCAGATCAACGGTCAATTGCCTACTGCAGGCAGCCAGACGCTAAGTGGTGACAACCTAGAGGCAACTCAAGCTGTGCAGCGGCCCGCTGTTGTGTATGCTCCGCCAGAGCCCAGCGTAAGTCCGAGCAGTGCTGGTACAGGCAGCACACCTGCCATGCAAGCACTGCTGTCAGCTTGCATGCAAGTGCCAACCAACAGTGTGAGCAGCAGTCAGGGCGTTAGCAAGCAACCAATCTGGGTGCCTGCTGTTCCTCCTGTGCCAGCTGCTAGACCAGCTTCTGCATCTGCTGCTGCATCAGCACCTGAACCAGCTGCCGCTCCAGCTGCTCGCCCAGCTTCAGCGGCGCTTTCTGCAGCAGTGCCCACCAAGACACACAGCAGCGACACCGTTGACAAAGCAGCAGCTGCGGCCGCCAATGGCGCCACATCTGCTGCAGTTCCCAATGGGATTTCAGGAAATAGTGCAAGCAGCAGTGCCAGTGGTGCCTCACTGGTCCTGAAGGCCCGCAGTTCAGCCTCCACGGAGCATTCAGACACCAGTCTGCCAGTAGCAGACAAGGACCCTGCCTCAGCTTGCCAACCAGCTGGAGTGAACCCATTTTGTCTGGAGTGTATGGCACAGCCAGGCCAATGCGTTCGTCATCCACTTATGACAGAAATGTCCAAGCCAATGCAAGTGGCAGTCGAGACTGAAGCTCCTTTTGACACTTCCAGCTCTTCTGATTGCAGCAGTCAGGTATGCTGTCTGGCCCCAGATGACCTGAATGAGTAACTACACTGCCTAAATGTGTGGGTGACCTGCCTATCAGAGGATGATCACTGTTCTTGTGTCGTTGTTGCAATACATGGGGCATCAACACCATGTCACAGGTGTGCAATGCATCTTGAGACAGCTGTGCTGTAATTTGTCATTGTTATCTCTCTAATACCTTGAAACTTCTCTGTCATAATTACGGTGCCATGCAGCAGCATCATGAGAGCTTACACGCTGGACCAGATTTGAGAGTGGCAGTCATGGTTGACCTGGGTGAGCTGGACGGCAGGGCTGGGTTGTCAAAGCTCAAGCGTGGTCAGATCCTGGTAAGGCCAAGTACCTCAGGCACACGTCATGTAGTCTTATTGTTGCTTGTCATAAAGGCATGGTGCAAGCAGATCAGAATCATGTTGCTTATTGAAGGCACATGCCATTACACATAGGAAAGCAGGCAAGAGTGTGCCATTGACAATCAGATGTCATCCACTCAAAGCATGCTGTACAAAAGAATTATGCCTGTCAGTTGACTGACCTGCACTCTTTTGTAATTGGCAGCAACAGTGTTGTCATCCAGCAAATGTCTTTGCTGGTGCTTCTACAGGTATACGCATCTCAGGGGAGCTTGATGTTCGACAACAAGCACCAAACATGCAATACCCAGGAGGTGCAACATCTGAAAATTCTTCTTGAAGACAGCAGTATTGTGAAGGTGCTTTATGATGCTGGAGCAGTTGCAGCTGCATTGTTCCATTGGGAAGGCCTTGCCATTTGCAATGTGTTTGATATTCAGGTAACACCGCCTCCATCTCCTGAAAACGTTTGTGTGCAGCTCTGTTTGTATACAAACCTTGCCAGCAACGAGTTTTTCCAGCTTATGTACGGAGTATGACAAGTCTTGTGTGTTTCATTTTGGTTGTATGCTCATGTGTCCTTGCCAACAGGCAGTACAACCCTGATAAGGTAGCAGCCGGTGTGAACTTTTTTATGCTTTGCAGGCTGCTCAGGGTGTCCTGGAGCATATGCAAAGCCTGCTGGACAGCACCAATCGTAACTTTAGTCGCAGCTTTGAAGACATTGTTTCCATGCATGGACTGGATCAACCCTTTCCACGACAGTTGGCATGTACTGCTGCTTCTTGGCAACATCTTGCCTTGATGCGTTCAAGCCAACAGCAAATATTG
>JAABUK010001732.1_pt1 | contig 40984 bp, 34 predicted proteins | sample 5559141 | NCBI WGS metagenome assembly JAABUK01 (sample SAMN10711869, study PRJNA513367) | rock metagenome | isolation source: Antarctica rocks | place: Antarctica: Victoria Land, Pudding Butte nord | collected 2016-01-03 | reverse complement strand
CCAGTCGATGCCGATAACAACTGCATACGACTCGCTAGGGGAAGAAGGTCTCAAGCATTCCCTAGTCCAGACACGAGCAAAAGCTATATTCTGTGATCCCCATCTATTACCTACCGTATCCAACGCTATGAAAGAAGCGAAAGAGATCAAATTTGTCATCTACAACAATGATGGAGAAGTCAAGCAAGGAAACCTTCACAAGCTCAAGAGTACTCATGACTACGTTACTATTCTCAGCTTCGAAGAGCTAAGGAACCTCGGCGAAACCAACCCTACAGATCCCGTACCACCCAAGCCTGATGACCTATGCTGCATCATGTACACGTCTGGCTCCACTGGGCCACCAAAGGGCGTTCCAATTAAACACAGTGCTGTCTTGGCATCCATCGCTGGCGTGACTACAATCATTGGCAAATACATCGGTCCAGGCGATAGATTTCTCACATATTTGCCACAGTCTCACATCTTGGAGTTTGTCTTTGAGAATGCTTGTTTGTACTGGGGTGGTACTATGGGGTACGGTAGCCCGAAGACGCTGTCAGATGCTTCGGTTCGCAACTGTAAGGGAGACATTCGCGAGTTCAAGCCGACCATCCTAGTTGGCGTCCCAGCTGTGTGGGAGTCGGTGAAGAAAGGTATCATTGCCAAGGTCAACGCAGGTAGCGTTGTAGTCAGGAACCTTTTCTGGAGTGCACTTGCCGCAAAGAGCTTTCTTCTATCTACCGGATTACCAGGTACGGCCATTCTCGATGCAGTAGTTTTCAAGAAGATCAAGGATGCGACAGGTGGCCAGCTGCGTGTGTGCATGAATGGAGGAGGCCCAATTGCCAAAGACACTCAACGCTTCATTTCTATGGCGATAACACCAATGGTAGGAGGTTATGGTCTTACAGAGACTACTGCGATGGGCGCATTGAACGATCCTTTACACTGGACCGATAGTGCCCTTGGTGATATTCCTTCTTCCATCGAGGTCAAACTTGTTGACTTCGAAGAGGCTGGTTATTTTGCAGCAAACAATCCCCCCCAGGGCGAGATTTGGATCCGAGGAGCTCCAGTGTTCGAAGGTTACTTTGAAAACGAGAAAGAAACGCAGGAGGCTTTGACAGCGGATGGATGGATGAAGACTGGTGATATTGGTGAATTCAACAAAAACGGGCATCTTCGAATCATTGACCGCAAGAAGAACCTTGTAAAGACGCAAAATGGCGAATACATTGCACTCGAAAAGGTAAGTCACTGGTTTTTTTTTCGACAAAAGCTTCGAACTAATGACTTATGCTAGCTGGAATCGATTTATCGTGCCGCAACCGTTGTCGCCAATATTTGCGTTTATGCTGCGAGCGACCGCAACAAGCCCATTGCAATAATTGTGCCTGCCGAGCCAGCTCTTAAGAAGCTCGCACACGACAACAGCGTTGAGGGTCACGGGCTTGAGGACCTTGTCCACGACAAGAAGCTCAATGGTATTGTCTTGAACGAGTTGCAAGCAGCTGGAAAAGATGGTGGATTGGCAGGTATCGAGATCATCGAGGCTGTTGTGATGGCCGATGAGGAGTGGACCCCACAGAATGTGAGCATACTCTTCCTCGCAATCAAAAGGACAAGGCTGACGAGAGGTTCAGGGCATGACAACCGCAGCACAGAAGGTCAACAGGAAGGCGATATTGTCAAAGTATCAGAAGGAAGTGGAGAAGGCCTATGCAGGAGGAAATTAAGACTGTTGGATAATTTACATATATCGGCGACATCCATGGGCTGGCGTCTCGGTCGACTGTTTTTGTCTGTTCTCATGTACCCCATAATGACAACAGCATGTAATATGTAGCGTTATACAGTGATCCATAGGTAGTCCCGAAATGGTGACACCTTTTTTTTTTTTGGCTCAGCCCAACCCAACGAATTCGATGCATCTGCCCACTTGATGCCATCAAAAGCAGCACCATGCTTTACTTGTCCGGGTCTCTAGTGTTCCCATCGAAAGAACTGGTCTCGAAACCCTTATCACAAGATCTCATTCCTGTGGATCACGGCCGACAGCTTTCCCGGGCTGCCTGCCTGCTCATCTCTCTTCCCAAATATCATTCTGTTCTCCTAACCGTAGGCAAAATCCCCTTCAACTGCTCTTTATCCTTCTCAGTGGGCTTGAGGCCCCATACTTCCTCCGCTTTGTCTGAGAGTAAGAGGCCAATGCCAGCCCAGGCCATGGTTCCTAAGCCTATAAAAAGGCGGGTTCGGGGTGTGAGGTTGCGGAAAGACCGGTTACACTGTCAGCTTAGGTCACTTCTTGGTACGGCGAGTGGGGGGGAACGAGAGGGAAGAGTAGGGTGTAAGGGGGGAACCTACTGCCAAATACCCATTCTGCGAGGTAGTGTCACTGCATTGTCCCTATGACGATTGGGAAGGCCGCTTTACATTAGGGGTAATTTGCCGTGCGGTAGGATAAGTTGAGGGGCATGAGGGGGGAATAGTGATGAGCGGACTCTGGTATGAGGTATGAGATATAGAATAGTGGGAATTGGATTTACTTATGGACAGAATTGTAAGCTAATCTATTATATACCCATATTGCTCCACAGCGCCAGTACGCCAGTGCTATGATCGTATGTTTTGTATCATGATGCTCGTGCACATTAAAAGTAATAGTATGCCACACCGCCTAGACCTGTCATCCCCACGCCAATCCACCACCATTTGTCTGCATTTATCGGCTCTTTCCTCTTGCTTAAAACGTTGTTGTTGAGTGACTCCGCGAACCCTTCCAGACCTTCGACACTTCGCTTTCCCTTTCCTGAAGATTTGGCTGCCCCATTTGTTGCTGAGCTTGTTGGATTTAAGGTCTGAGTGGGTAGCATTTGTGGCGGTTTGTAGGCAAGATACATGGGATTGAGGGGCGAGCCATCAAAGCCGAAGAGATTTAGGCGTAGGGCTTTGCTGTATGCATCTGGCCCGACTTCGTAGTCCTATTCGATGGTCAAACTTTCAGCCCCAATGATTCCTTGTGGCAAGATCAGATACCTTGAAAAGCTCGGTCTGATTGTAGCGGGTGTAAATGGAATTTTGATTAGTGCAAGGGTCAGAGAGGAGTTGGCGCCCATCCACTTCGAATGGACTCAAACTGAGGGAGCCATTGGCGTTCTTCTGGTATTTTCCATGCTGCCATTGTATAATGCCTTGAGGACATCCTGGATCCGCAGCTGAAAGATGGCCTGGTAAGAGATCGCCTTCATAGTAATTATGGAATCTTTTACGTACGATTTGAAATAGCTCTGTAATATGCCTCTTCGAAATAACCGTCGTCGGTAAATGAGTATGAAAAGCCTGTCAAGGAAGGCTCGAATATCTTTTCATTCACCGGATCGTAGAATCCCTGCATTAATACATGTCAGATTAATCCATTTATTCTACCATTTGAGGACTATTTCTTGTCTCTCCGCAAAGAAATCTCTGTAATTGTCGAGAAAAGGGATACCCACGGGCCCAGTGACCACTTTGCGCGACTTGGTTGTCCATGTCCCTGTCAGCCGTGGATCTACCTGCGTAGCCGCGAAAGGCACGAACACTGCGCCCAAGGCCAGTGTAGACCGTATTGACAAGATCATGGAGAATGTTTGAAGGGAAGTCGATCGTTAAGTAAAGCGAGTATCAGGAAAGGGTACTAGTACTCTAAAGCCAAAGGGGGCAACCACTAGCGGAATGGCTAGTCGCAGAGCCGCATGATTCTTCCAAAAATAGAATCCCCTCTGCGGTTGATTTACGTGCTGTTTGATGCGGAGAACTTAGGATCTACTTCACGCGGAAGATTGATAAGGCATTCGACTGACTTCAATCGTGACTCCATCTGTAGGTCCTGAAGTACACCATTGGTATGGCGCACGAGATGGCTGGACTTCGAGCAGCCAAAAAGGAAGTGCGGACACTGATGCGACGGAAACTCTCGCAAATGTCTACGGAGTCAGTCAAACAACAATCTGCAGTGGCTGCGAAGACTTTGATGAGTCTTCCTGAGTACAAGAATGCGCAGCGAATTGGCATTTATCTCTCGATGCCACAATGCGAAATATCCACCAAAGACATTGTATACCATGGTCTTCGAGAAGGCAGAAAGGTATTCGTGCCATACATCTACAAGTTCGATGCACAAGGATCAGTCAAACCGGGCTTGGTAATGAACATGTTGTCTCTCCATTCACTAAGTGACTACGAGAACTTGAGCCCTGATGCTTGGGGCATTCCGTCGATATCAGAAGAATCCGTTGACGAACGGTACCAAGTTCTGAATGCTCAGTCAGACGAGGTGGAAAGAACGTCCCAGCAGAAGCCTTCGGGCAACAAGACGAGCAGTAGAACGGAGAGCACTGAGAGACTTGATGTGATAGTCATGCCAGGAGTGGCCTTCGACAAAAGTCTGGGAAGGCTCGGGCACGGTAAAGGCTTCTATGACTATTTCCTGGATCGCTACCATTGCTCCATGGCAGCTCCAATGCCTTTCCTTGGTACGTGCATCTCCTCGATTCCGCATGTTGTCTCTGATTCTCTTTCAGTTGGGCTTTCTCTGGACAGACAGCTTTTGCCAGACGGCCAAAGTGTTCCTACTGATGCTTCAGACTACAAGCTGGACGCTTTGATTGTTGGCGACGGTACGATCGTCCGTTCATAGCGAGGAATCTCATCCATAGAATCTTGTTTAAACCTGTAGTTCTCCCATGTTGTCTCTTGTGCCTTTGATGTCCAACATCAAGCGGCTTGATCATTGTAAAGCTTGTATCAGTGACACATTGTCCCCTTTCAACAATATCTGGCCTGCAGAAAATTTTAGCATAACAATAAATAGACCTGTACATGGCGCATCCGGACCTAATTCCCGACGTTTCTCTTCTGAATCAATCCTCGTAGGCTGCTTCACCTCCACGGCATCGTCAATTACAAGATTCATAAACTCGTCGAAACCCTGCAGCGCATGTGTCAGCTAGATCCACCCAAAAACCCATCTGTGTGTGGCCTACTCTTATCTTTCCCTCTATCCGGATAGCCAGCTGCTCGTACAACCATATTGACACGGTGGACCGTTGCTGTAAGAGCTTGAATATGAAGTTGATCGGAGGCAGAAGGACCTTTCCTCTACCACCACCGCCTCCTCCCCCACGACCAGTCATTGCGATTGTTGGATAACTGGATTCGAGGTCCAAGAGCCGATTGGCAGCCGTGTATCCTGTAGTGTTCCGGTGGAGGCTCTGTTGTTGGCTTCAACTATTCCCAGTCTTCAGAGGTTCAACCGAGCGTGTTGGCGTCTGGAAGATTTCTATGTGGAAAACACTCGGGGAAGATTGGGGGACGGCGAACGCGGCCTTGGCATTCTGCTCTGACGCTGCATTTGATTGTCATGAACATTGCTAATATTCACTCACCTCTCCCAAAACACTTCAAAGGACCTCGCGACTCTGCCAACTCCGTGTGTGATTGATAGTTTGGCTATGTGGGCTCCAAGGAATCACATACGCAAAAAGTCATATCCAGCATCTCGAAGAGCGCTCGTTTAAAGGCCCCACCTAGGCACTGTCTGCGATACTGTCAAGATGGCGTCTACAGGTTCCGAAAGCTTCGCTCCTGTCCTGTCGGCTCTTTCAGTGCTGCAGAGCAGCGTGGAGCGCACACAGAAGTCTCAAGCCCATGACTACTTGGAGAGATTCCAGAAATCTGTACGCATTACGCCCATTGTCATTGTTAGAGAAAGGCATGTTGACCGCAGTAAACTCATAGCCAGAAGCTTGGACAACAACACATTCCATCCTATCTACCCCCGATGCCACACCGGAGGCCAAGTTATTTGCCGCCACTACATTGAAAGGAAAGGTGAACACACCAGTGCTACCTCGATATACTAAATTTTTAACGCTTTCAGATCACCTATGATCTAGACCAACTCCCTCGGCATTCCCTTTCAAATTTGCGGGACTCGATCCTTGCCCTCTTGACAGCTTTCTGCGATGGCCCTCGCCCCATAAGAACGCAGCTATGTGTTTGCTTAGCGAACCTAGCAATTCAAATGATCGAATGGAAGGATGTGCTTCAACTCGTAGGCTCGAGGCTTGGAAGCAGTGGTGGTGACTGCGTCCTAGATTTCCTTAGGGTCCTGCCCGAAGAGGTCACCGAGGGTCGAAAAATCAACTTGTCAGTATGTACGACCGTAACACCTCCAAGCCGCGGGCAAATTTGTCGACCTTGCGCGGGCGAGACATCGATATCTAACATGTCGTTGCACCCTTAGGAAGAGGATCTTGCAAGTCGGACCACAGAACTGCTGGAAGACAACGCAAAACAGGTCCTAAGGCTTCTGACTCAGTATTCCCAGTCATCAGGTAATATCTTGCGGAAGTGCAACACCTAACTCCTTTGTTGCTGATCTTCACATAGTGAGTGCTGCTTCGAACCCTCATCTCCTCGAGTGTATATCGTCGTGGCTTCGAGAGATTCAAGCCTCAGACGTGGTAAACTCACCCCTCTTCGATGCTGTTATCAATGCCCTCTCAATCGACTCGTCTTTTGAAGCCGCTGTTGATTGCATGTGTACAATCCTCAGGGATACCCGAGAGGTGGATGAATCAATCGAAGTGATTCAGCTCATCTACCCAAGGCTGATCTCCCTAAGACCTAAAATCTGTACCGCTGCGGAATCGGAGGACCAGGACAGTCTCAAAGGCCTCACGCGGATCTTTGCTGAAGCCGGAGAGTACTGGGTAGTTATGATCGCTCGTCTACCGCACGAATTCAGAGGCCTTGTAGAAGCTATTCTGGAATGTTGCGCGCGAGACACCGACCGAGATGCAATATCCTTAACGTTCTTGTTCTGGTACGAATTCAAGCAGATCATTGTCCTCGATAGATATCAGCAAGCCCGTAACACGTTTACCGATGTCTGGTCGAAATTGGTGGACATCATGGTCAAACATCTGGAGTATCCAACATATGACGGATCCAATGAAACAGATCTTTTTGATGGCGATCGAGAGCAGGAGGAAAAGTTTAGAGAATTCCGGCATCAGATGGGCGACGTCTTGAAAGATTGCTGCGACGTTATCACGGTAACAGAATGCCTTAGCAAAGCCTTTAATCTGATTCGGCAGTGGTTCTCTACCTATGGCTCACAGGCCACAGATAGTGGAGTCCCTCACTGGCAGAGGCTTGAAGCTCCGTTGTTCAGCATGCGAGCAATGGGTCGAATGGTTTCCCCAGAGGAAAGCGTGGTGCTACGCCAAGTAATCCCACTCATTGTTCAGATCCCCAACCATGAGAAGCTACGTTTCCAGGCTGTTATGGCTCTAGGAAGGTACACAGACTGGACTGCTCAGCATCCCGAATATTTGCAGCCGCAATTGAACTTCGTCATCGCTAGTTTCAAGCATGAATCGAAGGAAGTAGTAAAAGCAGCTGCGCTTGCCTTTCGATTCTTTGGCACTGACTGCAGGAAACTTCTCACGGCCCACGTCACGCAGCTGCATGACTTCTATGAGTCCGTCCTCGATGAATTACTACCTGCAAGTCAGGAAGAAGTCACCGAGGGTGTGGCAGCCGTTGTATCAGCGCAACCGTTAGACAAGGTCTATCCAATGTTAAAATTGTACTGCGATCCTGTCATAAAGAGAATGATGGCTCGTGCAAATCAGGCAAAGAGTGCTGAAGATGAATCAGCCAGACTGGCCGTGGCAGGTAAGCACCACTGAGACTCCGTAATGGTACAACAAAGGCTAATTACGTATCCACTAGATTACATCCAATTGTTAACAATTTTCATTCAACACGTTCAGCCATACGTCTCACCTTCAGACGAGAACCCAGCAGTCAAATACTGCCAGGAGATTCTCCCAGTCATGTCCGCGATCGCAGAAAATTTCACCAGCTCTACACCAATCCTCGAACGTGTTTGCCGGTGCTGGCGCTATATGGTTCTCTCATATCGAACCGCCATACTGCCATTATTACCTACCTTGGCACAGCAGCTCGCGTCTGGTTTCGAGAACTCACGTCGAGGGTGTTTCCTCTGGGCAACCGACTCCGTTCTACGAGAATTTGCCGACGGTGCAGAATTCGTAGACGCCGCTACATCCCAGGCCATCTACAAATTTTTCGAGCAACAAGCGCTCGCTTTTCTACGGATCATGAACGAACTTCCACCGAGCGATCTACCAGATGTGATCGAGGACTTCTTCCGCCTTCTGATCGACGCCCTAATCTACTACCACACGTCACTCCTCCCAGCTCCCATATGCTCACCTATCCTTGCAGCTGCAACCAGCACCATGACTTTGCAGCAAGAGGCTCCATTGACCGCAACTCTTCACTTTCTGTGCGACTTTTTGAGCTACGGCACTGATCATCCGAACTCCTCCTCTTTCCACAGCGGACCAGACTTAGCACGTGTCAATACTGCACCCGAGCTCCAACAGTGCGTCCAGCTACTGGTATCAGAGCAGGGTGAAGTGATCACCCAGAGGGTTTTGACCGGCATGATGTTCTCCTTTCCACGCGACTGTCTCCAAGATGCTTCCAATGTCCTTTTAGCCATGCTCGAGATTATGCCACAAGCGGTGGTCATCTGGGTCAAGGGCACTATTGGCATGTTACCTGCGGGCACTCTCAAGGCAGGAGAGGGTGAAAGGCTAATGAACGCAATGGCAACAAAGATTCAGCAAGGTGAAGTAAAGAAGATTAAGGTACTTCTGCATGATTTTACAAACTCTTATAGAAGACGCAATGTCGCGCCTAGAGAAGGTTTGGGAAGGTTGGAAGCTACCAGATTCAGGTTCAGTGGGTAGTTGAGTGTGTACAACATTGGGAAAGACTTCCTACATCCTCAATTCGCTAACAAGCTGCCAAAACCTTGGCGGATGCTTTACCAGCTTCGCGGAAATTCGCATGTTCTCTAGGGGGCTATTCTCTGTACGCGCTTTCCGTTGTGGAACCTTCCTTCTATGCGCGACCATTGGGCTTCCACCTCCCTTGCCCAGCTGCTTGGGTGCCAGGTAGTGTTATAGCTATCTGTGGTTCGTGACCTGCTTTCTAAAGATCGTTATAGATTATCTCATCGATTCTTCTTCTATGATTATATTTTACGCTCATGCCTTTCTTAAACTATTGGCTTTGGATCTCTGTCCTTGTTTGTCTAGCCTCGTCGAGTATACTGCAACATCGGGCGCAGAGCAAGACTGATAATGATCTCTTCTTCACCTTGGTGCCCGAAAGTGCCATCGAGATCCTCCAACCACCTCCTTCTTTGGACCTTTCCTGGCCCGCAATCCGTTTTGTCAACGTCACGCGCTCTACAACGATCAACATCTTACTTAGCCATGACCTAACGGCATCAACTTTGCCTGCTCCTGTTTGCAATGGAAATCTGTACGGCTTCAACTTGGATGTTGCTAGTTGTCACGAGGCGTGGACCTTAATACCGAGAGATACCATTGCACGGAACTTTGGGCCAAGAGGCAGTGGCATTTTCGACATCCCTACGCCATTTATATTCATGAGCTGTAAGCGACTATTGATCTAATTGCCAGTGCCGAAGCCCAACTTCGTTCCATGACATGCGGATTCGATCCTTGGTTGTTATAGCAAAGCTGACTAGAAATAGCTAATGGGCTTTGCACCCTTGAGATTGATATGTATTCGGACGATGCTCTGGAGATTGCGACAGGCTACGACGTTGCCATCAGCGGACTGAATGTGTTGAGGACTTGCGTACAGGGGACTCCAAGCAGAGGAGGTGTGACCACAGGCATCGGTAGGTGATTCCCCACTGTAGAGTGAGCTTACGTATGAACAACGCAGACGAAAATTCTTCTGGTGTTTCTCACTGATCCATGCTAGGTCACAGTGAAAGACTCGGATTAGACATGAGGGCCTACAACCCTAAGAACGTGCATTGCATGGATTCACCCATCCCTGCTCCTGCGCTTCTAGACTGTCGAGCAATCTTGGATCTTATGCCGGCATCTGTTGACCCTCAAGTCTTTGGTCTCCGCGGTGAGCCTAGCGTGGTGGTGGAGTTGCCCAAAGCTTTTACGGCCCGTATGATACCTCGCCCTTGCTTTACTCAACCCCATCCGGGCTAACCATCCGCATCCAGCAAGCAAACGCTGCGTAATCACCGTCAGCACCAACGGCCCACCGAGCTACTCGGCTTGGTATGCCATGTATACCGCTGCGACTGCTATCGATGCAATGTGTATTAGGCAAGGGAAGGCTGGCTTTGTGACTGATCTGGGTACGTTCGAGAATGACCGCTCCACAGACTCTCTGACTTACGCTCTCCATTGCCAGGCGACGCTAGAAACCTGGTAATCAGCATCAAAGCAGGGGAATCAAAAGCCGACGTAGCAGCCACGGCACGACTGTGAATGCCAAGCTTGTTCATCATTTGCTGCAATTGAAGGAGTAGCCTGATGCTCTTTGAATTACGGACATCGGCTAGGAAGCGAGTTCATCACTAGGTTCAGCCTCAATTGAGAGAATCCATGGAATCTATCCAGCCATGAGATACTTTAGCTTGGTTCTACTCCTGATCCTTTGCACTCGGCTACCGAGGCAATCCTTGTGTTGTGTTTGATTTTCTGGTTGCTAACATCTTGGCAAGTTCAAGGTTTGACTTCTTTCATTCAAGTTAGACTACCGCTGGGAGTCATGCAAGTGCTCACAGGCCATCTAACAGCCCGTAACGACGTCTTGTTGCTCTTGCAACAATCGTGCAATGCAAGACACTGGTGACATGCATCAACATCGTACAGGTTTCACCGAACAATGAAACACAACGCCTCGCTCGCTGCCATAAAGTCGTTAAATGGAGAATCGAAGATACATCCAACTTACCATCAAAGCTTGGACTCTTTGGACTGCTCTGCTGCCATTGGATCAGTCTCTTCCTTCTTCGGCGTATCCACCACAGCATTTCCTCGCATTTCCCCATCCTTGAAGTCGCCACTGGTCATTGTTGGTGTCTTGAAAGCTCCTTGCTGCATCGTTGGACTGCTGTTGGCCGGCATATCTGTTGTTGGCTGGGAGCCTTTTCGGCGACTGAAATACTCGCCTAAGCTGACCTTTTTCTTGATTGGACTGGGCTGGGTGAGGCTTGATGATGAGTGAGAGAACGATAAAGGATTACTAGCTGCATGATGCATAAGCGGAGATTGAGAGACGGTGGAAGTTGGGGTCTCGACGAGAGGGGTGGTCAAAGAAGAGTCCGAAGACAATAAAGGCTTTGCGGGTAGCTGGACTCGAAGGTCATTTGAACGATAGCCATTGACAGGCCGAGACTGTTCAACTGCAGGCCAGGGCGGAGGTGGCTTGATCTCTGCATTGACCGGACGATCGGGGGGCCGAGTGATGTGCGTTGCGACACTTTCAGTGTCACTCGCCGTAATAGGTGCTTGGCCGGGTCCAGCATCCTCCATTTCTGTATCCGTGGGCTCTCGTGGAGAATGGAATTCGCCAGATTCATTACCCTTATTACCGTTCCTCCTAGTGCTATCAGGAGCCTGTAGAGAGATGCTCCTTCGTTCCTCCAACTTTGTTCGATCTCGTTGGGAACGTAGTAACAGACGCTTGGTCAAGGACATGTACGGCTTCTTTGGAGCGGTCGGACTAGCTAGTGGCCTGTACCAAGCGTCTTCGTCAGGCTCAGTCTGCATGGAACAGTCGACGTAATTCTGTCGGATCAGGGGAGACGGTATTGTGGGTGTGTTAGGATGAGGGGACCGCTTTTTGAAACTGGTGACTGTAGTATTGCGTGGCCTCCCAACGGGATTGGAGGAATTCGTTATTGGAGATCCGGACTTTCTGCGCGAAGTACTTGCGTCGGTATACTGAGATTTGGGAGGCAGACCGGGAGTATTGGGTTGCGAATAAGATGTGGCGAAGTGACCTGGCTGCTTTGAAGTAGCGGAGGGCGTATTGACACTGGAGCCGCCACTGTTTCTTTTCTTCTTCTTCTGAGCAGGCTGATGCTTGTCATTTTCCAGCTGCTCGAAATTCTTCTCCAATGCTGCTATTTTTCTCTTCTCTCGGTCTGAAATTTCAAGACCTGCACCAAATGCCACGTCACCAGATGAGTTGTGTGTAGGTGTCATATCTCGACTTTCGGACTTAGATCCAGAAGAGGAACGTCTATCGTCCTGCTCACTCGCAGCTCTGCTATTCGTTGCGTAGCCAGTTTCCGACGGCGATTGCTTGCCAGAGTATCCATTCTTGCCTTTAGTACGGCGCCGATCATACCTTGCAAGTGCACATTTATCGGGAGAGGTGCATGCACAGCCACCAAATTCTGCAAGAACTTTGCCTACCCAGTCTGCAACATAATCCTCATCGAGATCGCCTTCTAGCTTGACATCTTCGTGATTGCGAGACGAGAAGTAGTTCCGTATGTGCTCGTCTAAAACCCAGCCTATTGTCAACTCCGAGCCTGCATCAAGATCCTGTTTTGCGACAAAGCAGAAATGGTATTCCGACCCATTCTCTAAGAAGGTTTTCATACTTAGATTCGGGTCGCAACTTCTTCTTAAATAGCGGCAGGAGGTGCCTTCTGAACGAGTGTCAATGTAGATTGGAAGTTTTGGATGGAAGAAAACGAAAGGGGCAGGATGTCGAAGATAGTCCCAACGATTTGCTGGATCCCGGATGTAGCGTTGCATGTGCCCAATTTTGCCTTTGAGCTCAGCTACGACGGAATCTTTGGGTCGGAAAGAATCAATCGTGAGATACTTCCACTGCGGATGTTTGCCGTATACCACCGACTTTTCATCCTGCCTGTGTTCCCTCTTCAATTGGGGTAAAGCCATCTCTGCAATGGTTTGTTCACAGCGATTGAAGACCTCGCCGGGTAAAAGTCCGTTCGTCGCCTTCTTGAGCTCATCGACATCGCTAGACCAATTGCCGAGATCACGGGTGATATCGATGTCACTGAGGAGGTTGGTTTGCATCGAGGCATCGCCGGGGTCATTATCATACAGATGTAGGAACTCGACACTGTAAGGCTCTTTGGCAAGTTCGTTTGGGGGATATTTGCTATGCATCTTGGACGGGCTGAAGATAGTTGACCCGGAGCGCTTGTGAGGGTGTGAGGTGAGGTGAGGTGTCGATACTGTAAACTGCGTCGAGTTTGAGAATCGATGATTACTTTTGGGTTTCTTTGCGGATGGATGCGCATCCCGTGGGCTTCGACTGGTGCGATCATGGAGCAGGTCATTATCGGTGCCGTGGGGCCATCCATTGGTGAGTGACCCATTAGATTCGGGTACTCTAACCTTCTTCTTATGGCTTTTCGATGATGTTTTCTTAATCTTACGATCTCCAAGACTGAGCTCATTCCTCCGATTCGTTTGGCGCTCGATCGCCCCACTTGTGTCCAGCGGTCTGGGGTTGCAATCCGCGCAGAAGTGATCATATTTTTTTAAATCTTCGTTGGTCGGGACTGCTCCATTCTCGTCAACGTAGTAACATTCTGTGTGCTGCCATGTGTCGCAGGTGTCACAGTAAACTGTGTTGCCATCATCCTCGTCATAACCACATATGCATTTGATGGTGTAATCTTCGATCTCGTCACCCTGCTGACCTACGAGATCTCCGATGGGTGTAGTCTTCAAGGTGGACCCACCGACAAAAGGCGCGGTGTGCGTATGGAGAGACGAGAAATCTGTCATACTATGAAGCCAAGGACCTTGGGCCTATGAGTAGACGGACGGAATGGTGAAGGAGCACCGTGGCTTGAATCGCATGACTTGTGAGCGCGAATATTGCCGGATTGTTATGCCTCGAGCACTTCGCCGTCGACTTTGGCTCCTCAACTCATCATGAGATTTGATGAGTCTCGATCGCAAAGATGGTGAGGGTCGCTGCGTGGGTGACAAGGAGGTATGTGGAGACAGTAGTATCAGGCCAAAGCCTATCATCAGATGGATTAGTGAACACAGACCAAGAAAAGAGGCTTTGTCTTGTGGAATTTGATGAAGATTCGCAATGTGCTGGAAGATGTTGATTTGGTGAAAGCCGTGGTAATCTGACAGGTGCCAACGCGTTTGCAAGAGGATGAGAGCGTGTCCAGGCGCAAGCTGTGCAGAGAGGAAATGGATCCGAAGGCACTCGAGTGTAGAAGGGTGGTTGATCGCTTGGTGAGGAAGGAGGATGTTGGAGACCTGAGAGCCTGAGAAAGAGGAGGGTAATAATCTGAAAACGGCATGTACCACCCTAGCGTGAGATTAGCGTGCGAGGGGTAAAAATTCGTTGCATGTTCAGTCTTGCACAGCTGGTGCAAGGATGATTGTCGATGAGAGCATAGCATTCCATGACAGGATGGCTCTAGAACATTGTGTGGAGTCAAGAAAGTCGAAGTTCGGCTCAACCGAACTCGGCGTTTTTGCCTTGCCAGTGATGGACCTGAGCCCGAACGTGACTGCCACTGTGGCTCTTACAGTAAGGATTCGAGGATTCCATAATGTCCAACCAGACTGTGGTGATCACGTATGATGTAGAGGAATCTTGAGAATGATGGAGTACGCAGGGGAAAGCAAGAGGGAGGACGGCAAAGACATCAGGAAAGAAGCGTGTGACAGGATAGTGGCACTCTGCATGGTTAAAGTGCGGTAGCGAAGAGGCGACCAAGACCTTTGGCAACAGCATCTCCGGAGGACAACATTCATTCTGGGATGTCTTTGGGGGACACGGGGGGTTCCATCAAAAAGGTAGGGTTGATAGAACTGACATGGCGGCTGCGTCTGGGACCACTGGTGATGAATGGAATTGTATACTATGTAGATTTACTCCCAGGAAGTGCTAATACGTGTATTCCTCCAATGGAATCGCCGTATGCTGTATATAGGCGAATTATAGCACGGCCACTGGGCCACAGCATGAGGAAAGCATCCGTGGAGTGAACGATTCCAACTGCATTCTTCTCTGCGTTTGCAAAAGTTGGGAACAATGAGACAGGCGCATACCTAGTTCATTTCTAGAAGGAAAGTTTAAGTACCTTACTTACTTTACTGTACTTTACTGTATTTTACCCGTCGGCTGCCAGAAACCAGTTGCGGCACGAGCTCCCGCGTCATTGGAGTACTACTAACTCCACTTAGGCACTTACTCAGGACCAACCAACGTGCCGTCGAACTTCGCCATCTGCATTGCTGTCAAGACCCTACCACCAAGTACAAAGACCTCACAATAGACATGAAGCTCACTCTCACCCTTGTTTCGCTACTCCTGTCCTCGTTCGCTGCATCCAAATCTCTGTCCCTCTTCGGCGGCGACCAAAAGGTCCTCGATGGCGACTTAGACGTACCTGGTGACAATCCGCTCGAGTTTTGCCAAAAGAACGATAAATATACTCTCACAATCAACAAGGTCGACTTAACCCCAAACCCTCCATCACCGTAAGTTCACTGTCAACACCTAACCCTTGCCCTTTCCAACGAGGGGCCTAAAGCGCTAATGGATTCATCTAGCGGCAAAACACTCACCATCGAAGCCAAGGGCAACTTCACGGAAAACGTCGAGGACGGCGCATATATCAATCTATCTGTCAAATATGGTCTGATACGCTTGATCAACCAGAGGGCCGATCTCTGCGAGCAGATGAAGAATGTAGACGAGCAGTGCCCGTTAAGTGGGGAGAAGACTATCACCAAGGATGTGGATTTGCCAAAGGAGATTCCACCTGTGAGAGGCAGACACCATTATCATGAGAGATCAATACCAGCTAATGCATATTCTCTATCAGGGAAAATACACCGTCCTTGCCGATGTCTACACCAAGGACGATAAGCAGATAACCTGCTTGACCGCACACGTCAAGTTTTAACGGGATTTGCGCGATACTGCTCGAGGTGTCGTTGGAATACGCAATACATTACTTGACGGGTGGATGGTGTGGCGTCACTATGTTTGGTCTGGCGTGCATAGGTCTTTGGTAGCGATGCCATGTCTTGATATGTCTTCTTTGACGTTTGGAATTCGGCAGCTTTGATGGGCAGATACATGCTTTTGGCCAACGACGTCCTCACAGTCAGACATCCTCATCCAGGATTCACAGGACAGTAGGCCATAATGCTACAAAGCTATGTGGCAATGTATATAAAGTCGTCTTATGCAAAGACTCATAACATCATCTCGTCCCCAGATATAACAGCCATGAACATCTCTCTGCAATGCTCAAATGTGTTGGTATCGGTGTTATAGATTCTCCATGCCTTCACTCTCCGAACAGCCTCCTGACCCTCTTCAGTACGCTGTCTTTCTCCGGATCATAAGGATGATCTTTGCTTGGTATTTCCAACACGGCAGGAAAGGCCTCTGTGTAGGTGTCGACTCGAGCTCGGATTTTTTCGGCAATCTTTGCACTGTATCAGCCACGCCTCTAGTATGCACCAATTGCTCCTAAACAGTCACACACATGCTGATTGATGAGTAATATGGCAACATCCTTCCTCTTCTGCGTGAAATTGTCAAAAGCTTGCTCTATGGTGGAGTTCTCTGTTTTGGCATCGACGACTAGGAAGTTCTTCTGGGCGTCTGGTGGTTGGGTGACATGCTGTAAAGATTACCATCAGAAACACCTGGATGAATTAGTGTGGTTGCATACACCAATTCCCGCAAGCAATAAGCCCGTCACAGAATCCTAATCAATTTATTAGCGGTGTCCCAATCCCTTACTGCAGAACGTGTCATGCACCTCATCACCGATAACAGCGAGGAAATGCCTGTCTTTGTATGCTGAGGGTGGGGCCGCCATATTGATGGTGTTGTAGCAGCTCTGCCCTAGATCGTACAAACTAAAAGATCGCCGCCAAGGCCGAAAACCAAGCTGCAACTTTCCCCGCCAAAACAAATTGTTGTTCTGAGCTCTGGCGCCTCAAATTCTGACCGCGTCTCGAGCAACTGGTTGCTTTCAAACAAGTCTGAATCGCTTCTCACGAGCATCTATGGCAATGGATGATGGGATTGATTGACTGACCTTCTCCTAAGCTTTACAGAGCCCTCACTACGATACAATGGCACCACGACTTGTACGCCGAAGGCCGCTGACAGAACGCATTAGAGCTTACCTCAACCCGCTCGACTTCTTGCTTTGGCTCTCCGAGGAGCTGGATTCGAGCGATTGGGATCAGTGGCAAAAAGATTGGGCAAACCCTGTAGGAGTGCTACTAAACCTGGCTTTTCTCGTTGCAAGAGCGAACAGCGGACCGAGCACCAGGAGCAGGGGCGACGATGTTTTTGGAGAAGATGCAGGCTATACGGGCTGGCTGGCGTGGTTCGTACGTGTTACCTGGCCCCTCCATCGTTATGTTGATAGCTGATAATAGAGGCATACAGGCAGCCTTCATTGTTCACCTCCTGTCTCTTCTATCTTTTGTCAACGCCGCATATACTTTCTACCGCCAACGGCACTACAGACTCTTTGAAAGTGATGTGGACATCACTCCAAGCACCCCATCTGCCCATCGGGTCCGCGTCGACTCCTCACCATTGTCTTCGTCTCCACTCCGCTTCCTCTCTACCATGCTTGCTGGTGAGAATGCAGAAACTAGATCGCATCCAGATGCTTCGCGAGACGTTTGGGAAATAGCCGTATGGGATCCCACTCCAATCTCTCTCCGGATGTTCTGCCTATTCAGTCCAGGACACATCTTGGTGTATTGGCTTTTCCTACCAACACGAATCTCTGATCCGCGACCAAGTACAACCATTTTTACTACGATGCTCTTGGGAGGTTTGCTGTCTGCGCAGCTGTTGCTTCTTCAAACGAACTTTTCTCGGCAATCTAAAGATTCTTCAATCATACACAAGGAAGTCATGAACGAATATGACACCAAATACGTTCATCCACGCACCCAACCCCTTATGCGAGACGTGGGGACTCAATTCTCGGATTCTGGAAAATCCATGCACAGCTTGCCACAGTATGAGCATAAGGACAACTCTGTTGATGTCTATGCCCCTACTTTCATCATAAACAGAGGCTTCCAGACTCGGCCTAATCCAATTTATGTCAAGCATGTCGATCCTGAGGGCTCGACAGTACAGCGAACACCATCGGAAGGATCCTCTTCAGGCATGGTGCCACCATTCCAGACCCCTGCACATCTGCGAGATGTGTCTTCTCCGCTACGCCCACAGACTGCAATCCGGCAGCCGCAATTTCGCGTCTCCGGAAATGGAGATGGTGGAAGCCTTGGTGTCTTCTCGCATGCGAGCTCGCCCTTGCGCAAGTCAGCGTCTGCCAATTTTGTGGGGCTGCCGGACCAGCGGGAAAGAAGCTTAAGCCCTCAAAAAAGAGAAGGTAGCCCTTTGAAGAGGAGTGGTCTTGCTCCTATGCCAAACGGGCAGCGTTTTGGCCACTTACAAGGGCCATCAGTAAGGAGAGAGAGCGGTAGATTCTGATGTCCACGCTTTGGTTTTAACTCATCAACCCTCTGTCAGTCAAATTCGACATTAGATCGTCCATACCGAGGATTGTCTGAAGTCTGATATTCATTATTGCATGGCAATTGTAAGGCTCGGTATTTGGCCCGTACATTGTACTTCATAGTAGACTGACTCTGTATCAAGCTGCTCGAATAAACGCTGGACGGGCCATTTGGTTCATTTGACACAGTTGAAACGGCCCACACAATCGATTCGACCTGAGGAAAGATACGGACCATGAATTACCCTGAGATATTAGGTTCGATGTCCCTAGGCAGATCCAAGGCGCTCTTAGATCGACTAATTTTATGGCGTCATGGTGGTGAGGTGGCTCCTAAATTTCAGGGAAAGTAAGGAGCTCCTCCCACGGCTCCTACCCGTTGCGACTTGGAAAAAGAAGCAGTGGCGATTACAAGTCTTTGCAATAAATCATAGCGAATGGTAGATTTACATACACAACATCCTCATCGTCATGCAGTATCGCTAAGTGCATCCCTGAGCAACAAGGAATGTCCTGGCATTCCATGAAACGCCATGTCATCGCCACCTACTTCCAACACTTCGACCAAAGCCGCTCACCTACATATTGATTATCGACGCTCCTCCTCATTTCCTCCATTCGCAGCACTCAACCCGTTTCGCAAAAAACCTTCCTATAAACCTGCTAGATCTCCTTCACCTGTGGAACCATATGAAGTCGCTCCAGGCATCTGGAATACTGACGCAACTGCAAAGGTTTTTGGGTACCTGGAACCTGAGGCAAAGAAGGGAAAGGCAGGAGATCGGGTTGCGAGACCAGACGAGCGCTACAAAAGCCAGATACCCAAACGAAAACCAGTAGTCCGGCAAGATTCACCAGATCTGAACAACGAAAATTGTAACGATGACTTGACCAATAGAATATATTCTCGTCCGCCCAAACTTTCGCTACAGATTCCGTACCCTTGCAGAGAAGATCATTTAGACAGGATAGGAGGAAGGTATCGAAGTAGGATCGAGAGAGTGAGAATGCGAACAGTGAGTGGAGATGATCGCCTGGTTCAACGGGGCGCCAATCCGAGGACCGGTCTTGTCAGTCCTCTTATCGCGAGCGACAATAGCGATGATAACATTGGCCATGATTATGTCTCCATCGGCAAGACGCATTCTGACAGACCTTTGCCGAAGGGACGATCTCGCAGTGGTAAATGGAGGCAGGATGGTGTCGGATGGAGCTTGGTCGAAAGCCCACTGTTGAGCCCAATTGCACAAAGCTCGGCCGACCCAATTAGCAGACGAGTCTCATGTAAGAAGCTAGAGGACAAATTACTGGTCGAGATGCCGGGCGTGGACAACCCAGAGCCGGAGAACATGACAGACCAACAGATGAGAAGATATCAGGAGAGCGTTGCTCGAGCTTGCAGACACGCTGGGACCAACGCTATGATAGATCCTAACACAGTTCCTCCCTCTCCTAGGCCATCGACTCCAGAAGGGCCCAGTACGCCTCCGAGTAAATTGCAAAGGATCAGAAAAAAGATGGTGGGAAGTGGTCCCACTCGCAAGGAGAATTCTAACGACACGGCTATTGTCGCAGAGAAACGAGCGTCTTCGATGCCAACACCCAGGAAATGCAGCAATGAGATGCAAAAAGCCAGGATGTCAACTCCTAGTAATACGCCGAGGGGGTCGTCACCATCACCCCACTCAGACAAAAGCATCAACGCTACAGAGGATCCTTTTTTAGGCCAAAGAAACCGGCAGAAGTCCGGCCAGACAACAAGTGGTACTCATATCCCATCACTTCGAACCGCACGACAGCAAGAAGCCCACTGCCTGTTCCCAGCCGTGCATCAAAGGTCATTCGGAACAAAGTACGTCGAACAACCAGCTACTCCGACCTTGAGCCAGTACCTGCCCCGTCTTCAATTCCTCCATCCCAGCCACTTCGCCAACTTGGAGAAATCTACATGTCGCCGGCCGGCGCAACTCTTACCAGCGCACCTACGGCCCTTAGAGCAACAGAGGAAGACCGTAGAGGATGCTTGCACAATCACTACCACTTCCATATTGAGTCGAAAGGCGGAAAAGGAACAAAGACTAAGGGTGCAGAGGCAGAACAGCAGCATCGTCGTTCCGAGAGTGATTCCGGGCTTACATTCAAAACAGGGGACGTTCAGGGGGAGTGCTCTTCAGAAAGGCCTACCCACGAATCAACGTTCCTCCGCTATCAAGCTCACGGCGGACACCTCAGAGCCAAACTCAGCGAAACACACCATCCCAAATCGGGCAGCCCAGATGCAAGACCTGGCGAAACCAGAACGCAATGCCGGGGCCATTGTGTCAGGAGCAGCACCCGGGGCGAGAGCAGCCATGCTCGAGAATTACGGCAGCCAACAATTGGAGGACGGCCAGACCAGAAAGTGCTCAGGCGCTGTTCCAACAATGCGAGAGCTAAAGCTAGGAAGTACAAACATCATTCACATTCCGACCCCAAAAGACCAAAGAAATGGGGTTGGTATCACCCATACGTCCGGCCACCTTGGTGATCCTCTCGGTGGCAAAGATTGGGGGTGTCGAGATCCGGGGCAAGAGCAGGTGGCAGAAGTGCGTCGTCGAGTTGAGCAGAAGCAATCTGGACCTCGAGAGATGGCTTTCAGCCATGATAGCAGTCTTTGGTTTGCTGGTCACTGGGCTGAAACCCCGGAAAAGCAGAGAGCCGATACCTGCTTACAATACAATGAGCTACCAGAGCGAAAATGGCCGGTCTTCAGGAAAAACGCGGACGCAAGGCTATGGTTACAGACCTTGAATGAATCGCTGCAGGCTTCAGACAAGCTCCAATTTGTACAAGAGCGTTTGCACCACATGGCCTGCCATATCACTCAGACAATGCACCCCAGTTCGTCTGTCATGACGACCCTGAGAACGCCGAACGTGAAGGCTTGGGATCTTTTGCTGGCAGCGAAAGATTTGATATTGGCTTGCATCTATCTGCTGCTGTTGCTGAATATTCTTATGGCCTTGAAGAAGGTCCTGATGCTACCAACTTTGGTGATCTATTGGATATGGCACTCTGTGAGGATGATTCTTGTGATTGTCAAGTGGTGTGTTTTGGCTTAGAGTACTTGATGGATACCACTACGTGTAGGCAGCACACTTTCGATGCGGACAGGTCTTCAATTCATCAGTAGATTACCTTGGAGCGGTCTCTGCATACTCGATGAAGTCCCCATTGAGACTTTCTCTCCACAAACGCACTTTCCCATTGTCCCCGGTCGATGCCAGAGTACTCCCTGTAAAAACCTTCAGTTACCAGCTCTTATGTGGATACTTTGCAAATATGCTGTGATATACAAGAAAATGAGCAGGGTATTCACCATCATAAGTCCACCTTACCTTCCATACCGGGGAGCCTTCATCATGTGGTAGTATGGCTCTTTCCTTAGAGACATGTTTTATGTTCGATCTCTCCGTGAGGTCATGTCTAGGTGACGTGATACGTGACATGCCGGCTAATCCAGCACCGATGCCAGACGGCGGGTTTCGCGAAGAGCTAGTTGAGTGTGCTTTCTGCGTAGCATTGGATTGAGGGAACCTTGCGGTCAGTTCCTTTGGCGATCCATCAACATCGTGAGGAGTGTCGACGTCGAAGATTCGCACGGTCCCGCCATCACATGCAGCGGCAATTCTATCAAAAGGGAGAAGACAGCCAGGAGCCCAAGCAATTTCATTGATCAGCTCATTCCCTGTGTCAATTTGGAGCATTTCGAAGAACCGATAAATTCCTTCGGAGGCATCTTCGGGCTTTACAGCGCGAAATATCTTAATGGAATTCAAGGCCGAAACGGCAAGAGAAATAGCTTTGAGAGCAAGGCCAGCCATGAGTGCGTTTAGACAAGGACCCTCAGATTGATGAATGGACAGCCTGAATCTAGCTTCTGTGCCCCGGTGGTGCTGCCCAAACGGATGAAGCTGATCTACCTGATTCCATGAAGACAGCGACTCCGGATCCGCAGGTTCCATCAGGCTAAGTGATCCATCGTGGGTGATCAGGGCAAGCCAAATTTCATGTTTGATGATCTTGAAGCCAAAGGAAACATAAGAGACATGGTTAGGTGGAGACTGGGAGTATACACATCTGAAACGCCGACCTTTAGTGGGACGTTGAGAAGGATCTTCCTGCCATAGCTTGAGCTTATTGTCACCACCAATGGTAGCGAAGAATTGACCAAGGCTCGAGGATACCCATTGTATCTTGCGAGAGTCTAAGCGTGCGCTCAACGTTAGACGAAAGAAGACCTACATCCAAGACCTCGGCATCGTGTCCCCGAAATTGTTCCAACAAAGTCCACTCTTTATCTCGGTTTATGCTGTAGACTCGGATTTTGTGGTCGGCCGAGCAGAGAGCCGCTCTTGTCCCTGCAGGATTAAAGCTTGCAGCAAGTACAATGTCGGCTGCCGCGTGCTCGAAGCTCTGAAACCCACTTTTAACTGGCTTTATGCTATCGACACCTTCATTCTCAATCATCTTAGGGCCTTGGACAGTAAGGCTCTGATGGGAAGTCAAAATTGTGGCAAATTCAATCCTATAATTCACTTGTAGGCATACCAGGGGTACCTCGTGACTTGAGTCGTATTGATATCAAAAGTCGCCAAACGCGTCAAACGCGCTTGCGATGTGAAGATCTGGCTTATTCCCCCAGACTCAAAATCTCAATCTTCCCATTAGCCATGGACATTGTTTCAACTTAAGTAGGTATGTCTTCGAGGTTGACAAGGGCAGAGTCGTGGAGCCTTTTGGCTCTCTCTGCGGCCTGTATTGGCATCATAGCCAATACCTTTCATGGCGATGGCGAGCCCCTAATCGCCTCCTTAGCATTTAGCGGCATAGCATTTGCATTTACTTTCAGTCTTATTCGGTGGCTCGGGGAAATTTTCATCAAAGCAAACTTGAAGGGCATGGATATGTCAAAGATTAAGAAAGTCGAAATGTATGTGGGCGGAGGTTGCATTATACCGATTACGGGAGACTAATGCACGAAGTAGTCCAGAAACTATGGGAGCTGTGTGTGCCGTCGTATATCTTCTCACGATTATAACATTTATACCGTTCCCGTTTTACAAAGACATTGTTGCGGCCACTTCAGGCGGAGGCAATAGAGAGTTTGTTGTTGAGCGTCACGAGGTGGAGAATGGTCGTGTTCTGCATCGTTTTCCTCACAGCAAGGTACAAACCCATATCCATTGTCAAAAGTGACGAGAATGTTGACGATGACAATTAACAAGCTGGCTTCATACCTGTCTGCCATTCTTTCTTTGCAATCGGTGGTGCTCCTAGGCATCGGGGACGATTTGTTCGACATCCGGTGGCGACATAAATTGTTTATACCAGCCTTCGCTTCAATTCCCATGCTTGTAGTTTACTTCGTCGACTATGGTGTTACCAATGTCGTTGTTCCTGTTCAGCTTGAGCAGTACCTAGGCAAGATGATCGACTTAGGGTGGCTTTACTATGCTTATATGGCTGCAATCGCCATCTTCTGCCCTAACAGCATCAACATTCTCGCAGGTATCAATGGTATCGAAGTCTCGCAGTCGATCATTATAGGCTTCCTCCTTTTGGCGAACGACGTCCTCTCGTTGTACGCTGCACCAAGCACTCCTAGCCCTCACCCTGCCACGGACCCTCACCTGTTCTCGATATACCTGCTTCTACCATTCATCGGAGTTTCTTTGGCTCTTTGGTGGCATAATTGGTATCCAGCAAAGGTTTTTGTCGGAGATACCTATTGCTATTTTGCGGGCATGGTCTTTGCCATTGTCGGTATACTTGGGCATTTCAGCAAAACCTTGCTGCTTCTACTAATACCACAAATTGCCAACTTCATCTACTCCGCACCACAGCTGTTTCGACTCATACCATGTCCCAGGCACCGTCTACCACGGTTCAATTCACGCACAGGTCTTTTGGAGCCATCCGTCACTTCGTGGGCGCAACCTCCATCCAGGTCAAGGACACTGTTATTGAAGCTGCTTGAACAGCTCCCTATCCCTTTAGTCAAGGTGTGGAGGAACAGCAAGGGCGAGATTATCGAGTCTACCAACCTTACTATCTTGAACTTGTGGCTTGTCTGGTTTGGGCCTATGAGGGAAGACCGCCTCGCTATTCAACTTTTGGTGATGCAGGCATTGTGCGGTATCTTGGGCCTTTTTGTACGGCACGAACTAGCCCTGTGGGTTTTCAGACAAGACAATAGAGGCTAGACTATGAGTACAGAAGATGCTATTGAACAGAGAATCTTGCGTGTGGCGCAACTACTGACTTCTCCGCGCGCATGGAGAAGAGAAATCGGGATGACGTTTAATGTAAGTAAAACGCTGTTCAGCTATTGGAAATTGCTTATACTCTTACTGTTGAAGCGAGACTTACATATGCTCCTGCCAATGAGCCGAGCCAAATAACCATCTCCGCCAATACTATAATATCGCGCTAGCCCTACAGAACTCAGAGAGGAATCCTCTATTTGACCATAGTACGATCTTTCAAAGGTGCGCATTCAATATGAAATCATGCTTACTTTAAACGACAGTATTTGGCACTTCTCCGGCCCTACGCTTCCCCCAAATATCTTCCCGTACTCTTGCCATTGACTAGAAGTTATCAAAAAACGGCGAGAAGCGCTTAATACCAACAAAATCATATTCATGCGTAAGCTTCCGTCAGCAATGCCTAAGAAGTTCCATGCGGAGATTTCAATTGACTTCAGAGTGAAAAATCGTAGGAGAGTGTTTCAGTCTTCGCTTTGTCTGGAAGCCTCTCTCCCTTGCCACTGACCCACCGCTGCCATGAGATTCGAAAACAGGCAACTTAAAGCTGAAAGGTATGGTACGACTCCCCGATCACAATCAGCATGACTTATGCCATTCCTTTTACCCGAAGTTGAAATGATTCAGGTCGCAGCATCGCGAAAGGGGATGGTCTAGGTACTGAATGCGTCTTCGCTTCGATTCAGCTTCCAGCACCTCGAATAGAGTTGCTAGCTCGGAAGAGGGGGCTTCATCATGACGCGAGATGTAGCGCTTCTAGGGAATAGAAAGAATGCAGCCGCCTCATCGGATCAAACGGCTAACCCTCAAGGTCATCTGAAATTGAGCGCAACCATGGGCCTCGAGCGTTGTGGGCATCAATTGGACGGGTGCACGCCCTTGGAATGTTTACTCGCAGTGTTCTTTGGCCGAAAACATCATCGAAGCTTTAAGATCGAGCGCCTATGCGTTTGACATGCGCAACAAGCGACATTGGCCTTTGGCTCGACATGGGCTGAAAAGCATATTCATGACATCCTCTGTTGCGAATGCCGCCGCCTAACTGTGTATTGTAGCCTACCTGTGTCAGTGGTCATAATTGGTCGAGATTTGGTGCACGGGTCTCTACTCTTACCCCAGGTTCTGGGGCTTTTGGCGGCTCTACCCCAGACCCCACAGATACCGATGGAGCTATGACCGCCCTGCCCTATGACAGATGCAGTTGTCGAGATTTGCAATGCACGAGTACACTGAAAATAGATGCCAAACGACGATACTTGCGCGCATCAAAGACCCTCGCAAATTCTCCCTTCAAGGGTGCACTCCCGTGTCCAATCAGTGACCGTACGGAGTAATTGTGTAGGTAATATATATTTACATTCATTCCTTCGAACCGGCCGTTCTTCATTTCCTTGACACATCGTTCAATATCTCCCCGGTACCACCAGAGCCTTTCTGGCCTTCCATGTCAACTTTCTACCTGTGCTCTAAGAACCATTCAATAGTCGGCCAAATGGACACTTATATGGCCTTTCACCGTGAGCGTGACCAAAATCGAGATCATCGAGACCAACACCGTCGACACAACAAGACACCAGATCATGAGAAGAACTTCAATCCTGTCTTCAACCCAACATTCCCATCTCTCCAGAACGCGTCGGATGAGTCGAAGAGCCCGAAACACCTCAACAACAACGATGACAACTCCAGATCGCCTTACCACATGGGCGAGGATGTCACATCGGATGAAGCCCTCAACAAGATCCGGACCGCCAACTCTCTCACCATCAGTCCCGAGTTGTTCGAGAAGATATACCTAAACCCACAAAACCAAGTCAAGGGAGAATTGCGCAACACGTTCGGAAACCCAACTCCACTAGCCCTCCTTGGCTTTCTCCTCAGCCTTAGCCCGCTGTCGTGCGAGCTGATGGGCTGGAGAGGAGCGGGAGGCGATGGTATCGCCACAGTCGGCGCTTACTACTTCATTGGCGGGTTTCTCATGAGTCTCGGCGGGATCCTTGAATTCTTCCTCGGCAATACGTTTTCCTTCGTCGTCTTCTGCTCCTTCGGAGGATTCTGGTTCACCCTTGGCGCAACACTCACCCCTGCTTTCAACGCCTACGGCGAATACGCTACGGATCCGAACAACATAGCGACAGGGTTGACAAGTCCTGCCTTCCACGCAAGTTTTGGTATGAACCTCTTACACCCTAGAACTTCATAGCCGCCTTCTCTACTAATCATGCGACTCACAGGCTTCTTTCTCCTCTTCATGGGTCTCTTAAGCTTCATCTACCTCGTCTGCGCCCTAAGAACAAATCTCGTTTTCGTCGCCATTTTCCTTGGCCTGCTACTCACATTCGTCGTCCTTACTGGCGCTTACTGGCAACTCGCCCTAGGTCACGCAAAAATGGCGCAGAGATTGCAGGTCGCTGCTGGCGCGTTCGGGTTCATGGCCACATTGGCCGGTTGGTGGATCTTCTTTGCCCAGATGCTTGCTTCTGTCGATTTCCCCATCCAGATCCCAGTCGGCGACATTAGCCACCTGATCACTCCCTTGAGTGAGCGTATCAAGCAAAAAGAGCGGTTCTCGGCGTAAGTATGCTTTAGTCAATTCTAAGGTTGTAATCAGTCGCTCTTGGCGCTTGATGGGTAATTGACTCCTGACCTGCTCATCCTGGTTGAGGCATTCAGGATTGTGTGCGATGAATGTCGTCGTTTCTTGGCACGGGGGATTTCTGTCGATGTGGTCATATCCTCGAGAGGTGTAAAAGCATGTTCATATGTATGGTATAGGATGCACCAATGTACATAGCCCGCTTCTCTGATGTTCTCCAATGGGTGTTGAAAATTGTCCATCTCTAAGTGCCGAGGACAATAAGACTAGACTACTAAGCTCACTGGACGTATTCAATGTTGGTACCTGACCACATAACTATCTGACAGAGACCATAATCCATGCTTAGATCAGCTCAGGAGATCAGCGACAGCGAATAGAAAGCTTTGGCTCAAGAAGCGTCGTAGCAGATAGCACAAGGCCCGTGCGACACTGGGATCTGCGGTGGTTCGCCCTAGATGCTGAGCGTCGCACGTTCATCTGAAACATCGGATGCCGCCTGTCGCTTTTCGCTACCCTTTGGCGCTTGTTCTTCAGTGTTTCCAAGTATGCAGACGCGTGATCGCTTTGGCCCTCTGTTCGGTACCAACAAGCCGAGATCTTCCCAGGCAATACGCTCGGCTTGCGTGTATTCGATGCCAGCCTGGGTATGATCTCAGCTTGTTATGGACATATGCGTGTTGGGTGATATTGCATCATGAAGTTGAGGACATCCCTAACTACAAGGTAGAGAAGCCAATTGAGCGAAACTTATGGATGGCCTGTCAAAATGTTTCTCGAGGACAGAGTTCGGCCACAAAATACTTTTGCTTACATATCCTCATGATTCTTCGTCGTCATTTCCAGGCATTGAAACCTGCAAAAGGATCATTCTGGGCTTGCCCAGCACCGCTCTTCCTTGGTGGTTGAGCATATCCTCCGGGGCCTGAGGGATAAGGATAGCTAGGATTTCCATAGTTACCCTGCGAGTTTGGAGGAGGTCCTGGAGGGGGTGGCGGTGGCACATAGCCTTGTGGAAGATATTGACTTCCCTGCTGTGGATACGGTTGACTTTGATGAGAGGTTTGGGTCGGTGGTGGAGATGCAGGTGACTGATAAGGGTAGACCATTGGGTTGTAGGGGTCATTTGCCCCAAAAGTGGTTGAGGACTGGTACGAGGCTCTCGTCGCTGGGATCTGATGAACTTGCTCAATTGAGGACTGTTGCGTAGAATTATGGTATGAGACTGGAGTGTCTGGGGACTTCACCGTCGACTGGCCATTGCTGTAAGTTGACGTCTGTTTCGAGTAGTGTGGGAATATTATTGGAGGAGACCTGGACGGATATATGTCGTTAGATTGGGAGGGTCTCGATGCCGGGCGTGAGGTGGCTGACTTGGTTGGTAATGTTGTGGATGATGGATCGAAGGACATTCGCTCCATGAGCTGCTGCAATCGATCTCGCTCACGATCAGCTTGACCTCCAGCGCTGCTTGCCTTATCTTGCTCGATGCGATGAAGAAGCTGTGCTCCTTCAGAGCGCCGATTGCTGACGAATGTTTCTACGTTCTTTTCTAAGCTCTCAACGGTATCTCTCATCTCGGAATAGAAGCTTTGCGCATTCATCAATCCATGGATCAAATCGTTGAAGGCTTGGAACACTTTCTTGTACTTCGTGAGGACAGAGCTCCGTTGTCGAGTGAAGCTCTCGTATTTTGCCTGTTCGGATTTGACCCTCTTATCTTGAAGAAGTAATCCGTAAGTCTTGGTCAGCTCCTTCATCAACGCACTTTGCTTGTGATTTGCCTGCAGCAGGCGATTTTGATGAGGTCTAAATTTCTCAAGCTCGGACTGAAAGAGCTGATGCTCGTGGTTGGATATTGACTTCTTGTTCAAGATCAGTACGTTTGATATGTCGTCATTATGGACCTGCGCAACATGTCAGTGAGGGAAAGTAGAGCGAAACGACGGTAGTCATATTCCACCTTCTCTTTAAGGTCTTTTAGCACCTGGGTCCTGTCCCGCTTGATCAACTCAAGCTTCCGTAGAAAATCTTCAACCTTGTTGATCTGGTCCATGACACTGGGACCGCCTTCGCCAAAGTCGTCATCCAAGAGATTTCCTTCTACATTTGGTGACATGGGACTGCCAACGCCATTCTTGCCTTTGCCGCGGCTTGCCCCAGCATGAAGCATAGCTCTCTGGTATAGAACGTCAGCTTCATCAGTCTCGCCAGCTGATCGCATCTCGTCAAAATCAGATTCATACTGTCGAGAAGTATGGAGAAGCTGAGCATCACTACCACTCGCTTCTTCTACTGCACCCCTATAGCTTCGGATATCACTACGAAGTGTCAAACTGAGCCTCGAACTCGGCTGTTGTGTCCAATCTCCACCGTACTTGGATCTCATTTTTTCGCAAATACCCTCTTCCATGTCGAGCTGCTTGGTGCTCCTGTCCAGGGTGGCCAAGATAGTGGCCTTGTCTGCTTGCAGCTGATCGAAAGCTCTTCCGAACGGCTCGTGGCCTGCAAGCTCCTCACACCATGACCGAAATCCGTCATCTACCGAAGTCTCTTGATCCATGCCTCCTTTCAAAACATTTAGGCTGCCAGGTAGCTTTAGATAGTCAAGACTGGCAGCCATCTCCCCATTGGCCGTCTCCACGTTTTCAACCTCAGCACGTACTAGTTTGGCCTTCTCCTCATCATATAGACTCGCCGACTCAGTGACAGACATGGGAACAATTTTCTGGAAAATATCCGGACCAATGATGCGCTGAATGTCTTGACCTTGGTATAAATCACTCACTGGTATTGCTTTCGCTGCTTGTAGCTTTGGTACTGCACCCAGTGATGCCTCTGCAGGCACTGTTTGATGGTAGATGAAGTCGTTATCTTTATTGAAAGAAGCTAGCTTCTCCTGCACGATTGCAACATGTCGTTTGGTCATCTCAACCAAACTTGAGCCTGTCTCTGAGCTCAGATTTGAGGCTGTAGAGACGGTATTTGGGAATGCATTGGCGATTCGAGCCGCGTCTTTACCTTCGCTCTCAGCAATCTGGAGTCGAGCAATAGCTGTACCATGGGAGTTGGCGTCATCGTCCGCAAGTGCTTGGTAGTATTGGGCAATAGATGACAAGTGATTTGCTTTGACTTGGGTGAGATGTACCCAAAGCTTGTCAAAAACACCTCGAGTAACATTGTCCTGGACGCCCTCGACAGCTTGTATGTACAAAGATGCTGCCTGACTTGCGAGTTTGGCGAGCAAGCCAACTTTTCGCCCATCGGTTATCTGCTTCTCCAGGAACACTTCCTGGGCTTGAGCAAGCATGATGGAGATCAATGTCTTGACCGTCTCTCGACTTAAATCTGTAGAGGGCGCATGGAGGAAGTTTTCGTTTATATATGTGAACATACCAGCAGCAGCCTGGAACGAATGATACGCAGTCTTCTGGCCAGCCTCCCCAAAACGATTCTGATACGCAGCGTGGCAAGACAGCACAGCGGATATGTTGAATATGATGGAAGCTTTTTCATAAGCGAGAGAGTATTGGGCAGTGGGCTTTTGGGTAAAGGCATCGAACCTGGAAGGTGTTAGCCGTCTACTGTAGGGTCGTGCTCGCGACCACACACCACGTGAAGGATATCTTGATGTGGTTCTCGTCAACAGGAAATCGAAGGTCTAGCAGCTCCAGTTGACCGTAGTATCGATACAACAGATCCCTCCCCGCCGTGCTGTCCTTGCCTGCTCCTCTCATATCTTGCCGCAGCCTATTGAGGGTATTACACTCCTCAGCATACCTTTCCGGGTCATCGCCGTAGGTCTGCCTAATGTAGGCCTTTAATGGCAGTACCCAGTCGATCTCGTTCGTTTGCTTCATCGGACTCGAGATCATCGGAGGCTGCAACATCTTGATAGATCCCCCTTAGAATTGACACAATAGTGCTCTGAGGTAGAGGCTGTTAATCAGCAATCATGATGCGTATCAGTAGGATTCCATGTATGTCCCAACAATATGGTAGATACTGCTTGCCAGTGGGGCAGTCTCGAGATCGTTCTTGACTCAGGGTTGGAGCTCTGTCATCGATACAGAAGCGAAGGGGAATACAGTCCAGCTGTAGGCGTAATTTTTCTAGGTCAACAACTCAATTCGCAATCTGCTTGCTCGCGCTCAAGGAGTAGTGTCTAGTCTAGTCCGTACAGGCATATCACGTCTCATACAAGCGCGCGATCAGGCAAGCCCTGTATGTCTGGTGGATGTATCCTTGTGCTTTAAAGTGTAGGCTGCAGACAACCAATAGAATAAGTGCACAGACTAGCGCCTCGTATGAAAGTAAGTATGAGTTGGCCCATAGGCCTTGCCACCTTTCAAACAAGCGCCGGCTCCAATGGGGCTATTGAGAAGCCACAAGTAAACGTGAAGGCACTGATAAACGCCTTGATCCTCTTCCATGATGTTGGTGGAGGGTGTTTAATCTCTATTGTACAATCACGGCAAAAGGTATCTACATTTGCCCAGACCCAACCTCCAATAGCGTCGCTGTATGCGCCAAAACGCGTCTGAGAAAGAACAGAAGTTCGGAGCTGGTTCATGCGAGTTCACCCGGAGCCTGCTGCCTTCTTCTGAGGTTTGTCTTCGTCTTTTGTCTCCCCCGCTGGTGCTTCCGGCGGTAGATTGTCGTGTTGATGCGTCAGCTTATGCCACGCAGATTTGAGAAACCCTTCATTTTTGGGGTTCTCTTGCGATGTCGAAGAAGATGACGATGCATCCTTGGAGGACGATGGAGAGTCACTGTAGGGTTTGTCAGTCTAGGTATCTTCGAAAGCCTGTTGATGCGCGAGACAATCTACCTAGCCCTTCCAACATTCATCACACGTTTCGCAGTCTTATCGCCCAACTCATCTGCAAGCATTTCCAGGATCGTTCGCTGATTTGATGTGAGATATTTTGGCATCGAGACCTTGTACTCGACACGCAAGTCACCCAAAGCGTTGCGCCTTCCCCCAAGTCTTGGCATTCCCATCCCACTCAGTGTAATCTTGTCTCCAGTTCCCGTGCCTGTGCCGATCTTTATCTTCACCTCGCCCTCTAGTGTAGGAACTTTGATTTCACCGCCAAGGACTGCAGTGGTAAGTGGTATAGAAGCGGTGTAGAGCACATCTGAGCCAGACCGACTGAATCTGGAGTCCGCAGCGACCCTTATGAAAACATATAGATCTCCTCGTTGTGACATGGCGCTTGGGTTTGCAGCTGTACCAGTTGCAGGTGCATCGCCTTCACCAGAAACTCGGAGCCGCATACCGTCCTCGACCCCTCCGGGAATATCAATGTTGACCGTTTTCCGCTCTCGTACTACCCCATTACCGTTGCAGGAGGCACATTCCCCTCCACGTGGGATGACGACTCCTTGTCCACCACATGTTTCACAGGTACTCGCCATCTGGAAACCTGCCTGCATGAAATGTACCCGTGTACCTGTGCCTCCGCATTTCTTACAAGATGTACGTGTCTGTCCTTTTTTCAAACCCCCTCCAGAACAAGTCTTACACTTTACGAGAGGCGTGATGAAGATATCTTTACTCGTCCCTTTGGCTGCATCCATGAAGGAAATGTTTGTCTGTACATCGATATTCTGACCAACAAGCACTTCTTCCTGAAGCGGTGATTGGCGGGAACCTCTCCCTCTTCTTCCACCAGTAAACGCGCCGAATAGGTCCTCGAAGTTGATGTCCGCTCCGAAACCTCCAGAAGAAAAGCCTTGGAATCCGCCGGCACCAGCATTTCCCGCAAAAGGCCCGCCACCGCTCGCACCGCCACTTGGATCAAATCCTGCACCTTGATCGAACGCTGCGGTCCCATATTGATCCCACGCCGCTTTTTTCTGGGGGTCTGAGAGCATATCATAAGATGTCTGAGCTTCTGAGAAACGGTCTTTGGCCGAGGGTTCCTTATTCGTGTCTGGATGGTATTTCTTAGCTAGTGAATAGTATGCCTTTTTAATGTCGGACGGCGACGCATTCTTGTCCACGCCCAAGACAGTATATGGATTCCTCGTGGCGAAACTGCTAGAGCTAGTACTGAATGACTACAAGTACGCAATTGTCAGTGCTTGTTATAACTGAAGTTAGAGGCGTACCCTAGGACAAGATACGACGATCCATGGCTTTCGTCGTGTAGGTCGCAGATATGAGGAAGGGGTGGGCGAATGATTATGTGAGCCGTAGAGCGTCCTCGCCTGCGCCCGTCTAGCTATGCATCTCCTATGGCAGGGTAACAATGAACGTAGAGGGATGACTGTTCTAGGGTATAGGCTTGGTGGAACGCGACTCATATTTTCTGGATCTCCTCAGCTGATATGTTCAACAGCAAAAGGCAGTTTTGACGGATTGCTTTGGGACCTGAATAGACGAACACAAGCTCCAGGAGCTTGAGATAGGTAACGTTGAGCTCCGCAGTGGATGGTTTTTGAAAAATAGTCTGCGCGCTCGGCCCGTCAAACTCCCGAGGCAAGATTATCGTCGACCAATCATCGAGAAGCACTTTAGAAGCTTTTACACCAGTTTGCAGTTTACTAGTAAAGTAATTCCCAATTACTTTGCCTACTCACATCATCAGATGCTCACTAGTAAATCCCACGACTGTTTTACCCAGCCGCAACGTCAATTCATTGACATCCGCAATGCTATCTAGCAAGTCATCTATCTTGGGCCATAACCCCAAAGAAAGTATTCCCGCCCAGTGGGCGTAGGTAATGGCTAGAAGCAACTACCCAAGTCCTCCCTTGTCCACGAGTCGCTATCACGAAGATTATCACCTTACCTGGGTGGGCTCAAATCGCATCCGAAAACTTTTATCTAAAACAGAGATTAGCTCACAGGGATGGAGCGAAGATATTGGAGCGCGGTCTACCTTGATTGTGCACGGCATATAAAAACGAGGTCAAAAGCTCAGATTCCGTGACACTAGCAGCATTGAAAACCTTCCTCACAGCCATGGCCAACTGGTCCTTTCCCACCCGTCGGCGGTCTTTGTGTCCCGCCATTGTAGGTGATAAGAGTCCGATACCCGGTCGCACTAGTATCCTCTGATTGTACGAGGAGCTGAATGCGCGAGGGACGTCGAGGCGGTGTGCATGTCTGTATGCATGTAGTATAGAGGAGTCGAAGGATTGCCAATCGATCTGGGACGTCTGGGATTAGCATTCTCTCCAAGCTTTGATCAAAGTGTATCTATTCACGTTGGCTGCAGCATCTGGAGGCCGCTGTTGACCGGTTGTGGACTGGGCATTGGTCACGTCTTTCAAATTGCTCCCCGGTAATGTTGAGGATCCATTCCGCCGACACTTGGAGATACCATTCGGACCAGACCCCGATTGCTTTTCCCGTGTGCTCGAGCTTTCCGATCTGGAGTCCTCGAGAGCATTGCGCATCCGTTGAGGCGCCATGTTGTAGTTTTTGTCAGCCTAGCAGCTTTGATGCTTTGCAGTCGAATCCTCGGAAGGTTGCAGCATCTCGGGCCGGTCCATGTACGTACCTACTTTAGTGGCAGGTTGAATCCTAGCGTGACAGGGATTATTTTAGTGAGGCCGAATACTACCTATGGTACAATGGAAAGTAGGTAGGTAGATAGATGAATCATTCGGACACTAGAACTAATTAAGAATCCACCAAGCGACCGAATTATTTTGAAACCCTACTTTGAGCTGTAGTCTCAAGCTTTATTTGCAAATGTGCTTTTTTTTCCAACCGAATATCTAATTAATCCTCTTCGTACTTGACATTCGATTTCGTAAGTATGGACATACATCTAAACATTTACATGATATCACTTGTTGGGAAAGATGGCCTTTTCCAGAAGGGGTATCGTTCAACATCCGCTTGTAGGCCTGCTGGAAGCTCCCCAGCCTCTTCCTCCTCCCTTCTCAGCTACTCAAAGTCCCTCTCAACATGTCGATACAATTTCCCAACAGCCTTGCCGCTTCATGAAGCAATTCCCAGCGACACTTTTGGAACATTGCTTGAAGCACTAAAAGCATTCCAAGGCAAGCGTTCCGGTCCCTCATATGTTCCAGTTCTCGTGGATCTTGTATTCCTCCCACTCGCGTCAGAAAATTCCTCATGTCATATGTCTGTTCCTCTGGAGTGGACAGGTTGGGAAGAGACCGCACGGGGCCGTCCAAGGCATATCCGTACGACCAGACGATCAGAGAGGCAAAGTAGAGCACCCATGGCCTGTTAAGGAGAAAGTCGTCTCGCGCAGAGTATGGAGAAAGCCCTTCCATACCACTCGCCGCTGCATTGCGGTGGGAGATAGCTGTGTCTGGCATCAATACCTGAGAAAGAAACTTGAGCGCGTAGAATGTGGCATGCCGCGCACTAGGCCTCGGAGCCCAATTATCTCGAATCCTCTTTTGTGCTATTGCATAATCCGATGGTAAAGTTGTTCGTCCGAGTAATCGGCCAGCCTTCGCAAAGATCTGGCAGCTGACAACGTCGACATGCATTGCCATGTGAGCAAGGTGATGCAGGACCGTACGGCTCTCAAAGATATTCTCCTCATCGAGCTTATCCTGGGGGTAGGGCATGGATGGTGGTATGATGTCTTTCCCAATACCTTGATCGAAGTCATTTTTCCACGAGTCAAAGGCCTTCGTCAAAGGCCCTCGCCAAATGTCTTTGCCTCCTAAAGCTTTCAACGCACCAAGATGATGGACCTGCACGTCACGCTGATTCATATGCCAACTGACGCTTAGCAGACCAGCCATGATGGCGGTCCGTCCGAAAGAATTTGCCCGAACGGGTTTGCCTTTCAGCGTGTTCTTCAACCCATCCAAGAAAGTCATTGGCTTAATACCGCTATTTTGGAGATTTGATTCGATGCGTCCAACTTCTGCGCTGCTTGTAGCCGACCAGAGCGTCTCATCGCAGGGGAGTTGCAGCTTCATCTCATGAGCCACCATGGTGGCCGAATGCCCAAACATTGTGGCGTGAATGGAGTCAATGATAAACGCGGCAAATGCCACCCTGCGCGTCGCCTCATTGGTGATCCAATGATTCCACCATTGCTCCGGATTCTGCGCCGCGGACCCCTGGTTACTGTTAGTGGTCATGCCCGGTGTTTCCTCTTTGACAGTGGGTGGTGAGTCGAGGGCTGATCGGCCGAGGAGAGAGCTTCCTCTTCTCATAAGAGTCAGGGTCGTTCCGTGATGGATATGTGCACGTTCGTGAAGCACTCTTGTGGAGTACATTTTCTCGTATACCTCTAACAGCAGCAGTGTCTGGAAAACCCATAATTTTGCGGGCGGTAAGAATTCGACATGCTTGAAGATCTCCCCGCGAAGATGCCACGCCAGAAAATTAGAAAGCTCTGCACCAGCCTGTGTAACATTAGGACCGTGCAACTTGTCAAGACAGGACGCTCCAATCGCAATAACGGCGATTAGCAGCAGGTTCTGAGTCTTGTCCGCTGAGAACGTGGGCTTGTGCAAAACTGGCATCTGCGAATGAAAATGGTACCAATATGACCCAATGTAGGTTTGCATTGAGCGCAGGCTCAGCACATGACTGTCGAGATCGCGGTCACCATCGAGGAGAAAAGCGTCCTTCTGCTTCTTGACTGACGCATGATCGGTAAATCGGGTCTCAATGAGATCCAGTATGTCCTTCCTTTTCTCCTCTGAGAGATCAACTTGTGGCAAGGCCGGATCCAGAATACTGTTAACAGCCATGAGATTTTGCGGCGGGATGGGTTGACCGGTACTGGCAGGGCCGTTCAAGGTGTCATTCGTGATGCCATACATTCCAGAAGACATACTGCCGGAATCGTCCATGAAAGCAGTAGCACCAGCAGACATCGAGCCATGCCGATGGCCTCCCGGCGATGAGGCATTCGGGTGCGGCTCGTTGAACAACCATGCAGTAAAATCATCGGCCATAGCGAAAGGAGACCGGCTGTAACCATCACCGCCAAAGAGTGGCATTGAGTATGTATTTCCATTCTGATCCACGAAGTTCGTGTCCATGCCATTTGAACCGTACATATCAAAATTTGGGGCAGTATCTACTGGCGTCAACGGCGTTGCAGCATTTGAATAAACTCCCATTTGTCGTCCCTGTGTAGACATCTGAGACATTGGTGGTACTACGGGGGGAGGTAATGGTGGAAGAGAAGGAAAGTTCTGGTGAGCCAGGTACGAGACACTACCGACGTTATTTTGTATTTGGGTCTGGGAATTGTTGCCTTGTGCCGAGTGCCCGTTGTAGCTTGAAGTAGGTGGGCGGTAGCTTGTGGGGTTCGTTGTTATGTTCGCATTGCTAGACCTAGGTACGCGCGAATCTGAGTAAAAGTTGTTCTGAGGCGCCGTAGACTTGTATGATCCAAAACTTGCATGCCTTTGGTTTGAATGGTAGCTCGAGGTCGATGCGTTGCGTATCATACGTGAATCGTAGCCTCCTATGGCGTCACCGTAGTACTGCTCATCACTATTCGATCGTTTCAAGGACGTCATGTGAGGCCCGTGATCCGAGCTTGCTACAGTGCTCAGGGACTGTGGTGACTTTATGTGACTGCCAGTGGGCGTGACACTGCCCGGACTCGGCTGGTAAGTATCCGACATTCCTCCGCCTGATGGCGACTGGGCAGGCATGGTATGAGCATCATGACCCTTCAAATAGGGTGCCGAGGCTATTGTAGAATGGTTGGCAGCCGAACCATGTAGGCCTATGGCTGGCCGGAAGTTCGGATCGGGATGCTCACGCTGGCCATCAGTACGCAGGGATCGATCATCGACATCGTGCATATTGCTATCTTTTCTTTGAAGGTGGGAGCCACGAGCGGTATGCCTTTCGCGGTGGCGAGTACATAAGTCTTGCCTGACAAATTGACGCTCGCATCCAGGAAAGTCGCAGACGTAGATTTTCTTGGGAGAATCTGTCCCCCGTCGTTAATTCCATGACTGATGGGAACATCAACTACGAGTACTCACGATTCAATTGATGACGATACAGATGCTCGGCTCTCGAATAGCTTTTCCCGCAGCCCTGATGTGGACAGGGAAAATTCTTCTCCAGCCCTTTCCTACTCCTCTTTCTTTTCGGCTGCTCTCCGCCAGCGTTGTCCCCTCCACGTTCCTTCTCATCAGCGCTGCCGCCCTCTCCTTTTGCAGATGTACTTCGATCTCGGGCCTGTCTGCGACCTCTCGAGTCTTCATGGTCAGGTTGTGAAATGTCGGATGAGGATGAAGGTGGACTTTGATAGGAGGTTTCACTTTTCACTGTCACGGCACCATTCCTTGAAGCCAGATGGGGACTCATGATTTTGGGGTATGGCTAATTTCGATACAACTGCAACGGAACTCGCGATACGTCTGCACGTAAGCGTTTCCTGACAACAGTGGAATAAGACCAGGCTTATGGCGACAGCATCCCGGACCACAGCGTAGTGGACGACTTTGTATGTTCTAGATTGGTCTCGGTAGGCGGACAGAAGTTGGGAGGCTTTGGGAGGCTCGAGCGAATACCTGAGCTGGCGCATATAATTCCTGATAACAAGGAATCGGTCAATGGCGTGTCCATGGAACAGGGTCGGCACGAGACTGTTTTGACCGAGAGTACCTGACGCCTGCACGGACGAATGATAGGATGCCGAGAGGCGCTGTACTGTGTGCACTTCGTGCCAGGGTCAGCGGAGGGGAGAAAGTGCACTGTGAGGAGAGCATTGACTGTAGGGAGCACTTGCGTAGCACGTCAGAGCCACCTCCGACGGTGGTGAGCTGGGGGCTATACGCCTGCGAATGGAAGGGCAAAGCTCTGGCAAGAACGTCAATGCATGCGATTCCGAGGGAGCCTGGACCGGATCTGGACCTTAGAGGCCGCAGGACGTCAGGCTAGCGGTAGGGAGATGAGATGTGGTGTTCGATGGCAGTAGGATAACCGTCTTGCGAAGTAGTGGCGTAGATAGATGCGACAGCGATCAAAGCTTTGAGAGTAGAATTGCCTCCAAAAGTCCGTCTCACTCGAGCGCGTGAACTCCGTACTATTCTAATTGTCGACGGTCGGAGGATAAGGTAGTTCCATGTGAGTGGCAGACTAATGGCCCCAAGTCTTTCGCTCGACTCCACGCGAGAGCACATTACCCCACATCATCGAATTCCCTGTGAGTTCTAGCGCGTCGGTTTGTGGCATGCAACGGGATGCAACGCACGGATCCCCACACCTGTGCATCCTGCATCCTGCATCCTCGCAATGTCGACCTTATTTCGTATTCTACACACCCCCAAAAAAGGTGCAGTAGGGACCCTTTCGAAGCCATTTTCTCGCCTTCTTCGAGCGCTTTACATCTATCCTAGTTTCGTCCTTCGAAAAAAGACGAAGCTGCTCTCCAACGTTTCCTCATCGCCGCCAGCAAATTTATATCGCCGCTTGTTGGCGCGAAGTACCCAATCGGCTACCAGTCAGCCAGCGGACCATTGCGCTCCTACATGCACACGAGCCAATACCCAGCCGTTTGACACTGGTTTGTGTAAGCCTTCGAGGAGACGGTGTTGCATTTCCTGGACATGTTCTTTATATCTAGTCTCTAGCCTATAACGTAATCGACGGGCTTTCAGCGTATTCGGGACTGTTAAGATTCCTTGGCGCCGAACATTGAAATTTCCCACCCCCCATTTTGCATGTAAATGCACACAACATTCAGCGACTCAATAATATCAACTTATAACGTGCTTATCGGTCGAGATTTAAAGCTATACGCATACCCTATATATTATAGATATATTCTCGGCCGTATACTACACTTGCTCTACTAATGCTATTGGACTTCCTAATTGTAGTATGTATTTACAAGAGGGTTACTATCTTAACGCGAGATTATTAGTAAGGTTTATTTCGTTATTTAATTAATAAACTTTAATTAATAATTTAAATATACTATTAATTATCTAAATCTTATAATTATAAAGAAACTAACTTTATCTATTTATTATATTAGTTATTACTAGAAAATACCTATGAAAATCTAGATTTTCATATATATTAGGTAATTCACCTCTACTACCTAGCGATCGTAAGTCTTAGTATAGTCCGACATATAGATTTAGGTATATAAATCAATGAAATCGGTTATATCTTTATTACTAATAAGCTGATTTATATAATTTTTAGGATAGTTTACTCCGTAGGCCTATACGGATTATATATACTATTTAGATATATATTATAATAAGTAGACGTTAATTAGTTAGTATATTAAGGTACAGGTATAGCGGGTAAATCAGTACTAAGATATATAGATTTAGTAGGTATACTTATAGAATCAGTTATATCTTTATAGCTAACAGGCTAATTAATATCATTCTAGGATATATATACTCCGTAGGCCTATACGTATTATTTACACGATTTAGATATATATTATAATCGGTGTATATTAATTGATTGATAAGATAGTAGATTAGGTATATTAGTAACATCTTAGTAATATCTTAGCGTAGTTAGTATATGAATTTAGGTATATAAACTTATAGAATTAGTTATATCTTTTATACTAATAAGTTAATTAATATTATTTTAGGATATATATACTTTATAGGCCTATACGTATTATTTATACTATTTAGATATATATTATAATAAGTAGATATTAATTAGTTAGTATA
>JAABUK010001731.1_pt1 | contig 41000 bp, 54 predicted proteins | sample 5559141 | NCBI WGS metagenome assembly JAABUK01 (sample SAMN10711869, study PRJNA513367) | rock metagenome | isolation source: Antarctica rocks | place: Antarctica: Victoria Land, Pudding Butte nord | collected 2016-01-03 | reverse complement strand
CCCCTGCAACAGTACATCTGCTTAGTCACAGCAGCTTGGCTTGTGAGCTGATTGAGCTTGATGTCTTGCCAGGTGGATTGAGGATCATGAGCAAGCAGCACGGGCTGGCGTCACTGAAGGGCCCCTCCAAGATGCCCTGCCCTGCGTTCAGCTGCTGGCAGACAACCAGTTCATCAAGCACCTTGGAAAGGTGCGATGCTGACAGAGACGCATCTAGAAACTTTTTTGATTGTGTCACATGGCTGTATCTGTACAGGATTTTTGCCAACAGAATGCCTCAGCAGACACAGTGCAAAAGAAGTCAATACCTTTTGGCAGTCGTGACGGGCGCTGCATGCTTTTTCATAAACTAAGCGCATGTGTTGACAGGACAAGTGCATGACTGAACAGGCTAAGTGCATATTTTCACAGTCTAAGTGCATATTTGAACAGACGGAGTTAATGTTTTACACAAGCTGACTTGATGTTTGCACAGGATGACTGGTCATTATCACAGGCTGACTGGACTGCTGCACAGGCTGACTGGATTTTGTCACAGGCTGACAGCACGTTTGCACAGGCTAACTGGACATATGCAAATATCAAGCACTGACTGGGTTGTTTCACAGGCTGACTGGATCTTGTCACAGGCTGACAGCATGTTTGCACAGGCTGACTGGACATATGCAAATAACAAGCACTGACTGGGTTGTTTCACAGGCTGACTGGATGTGCTTACAGGCTGAATGGGTGTGCCACAGGCTGACTGGATGTGCTCACAGGCCAACTGGACTGCTTCACAGGCTGTCGGGCTGTGCATAGTTACCAAGACAAGGCCACAGTGAACGGACGCTGTGTTCTGTATTGTGCTCAGCAACAGAAGACCAAGAGAACGTACTGCTGATAGCTCTTGCACATCAGAGAGACTCTGTTTGTGAGGATTGAATCCAAAATGGTGTTAGCATGGGGCCGCAAACGTGCAGTCATAAACAACATCTGACTGATCAAACATCGGCACTTGGGGAACAAACAGGATGGAGCCAAGTACACAATAGTCAAAGGCTGGGAACTCTGTCGGGAAAACTCGCTAGTGCCCAGCTGTACACATGGAAGGTCCCAAACAGCGTACTGCCGGACGCGATTCGCTTGCTGCTGCAGCTCAAACCTCCTGACAAAGTGCTCTGCTGATGAAGCGCCGTCGAGACGGCAGAAAGACTCTGTTCGGCAACGTCACCTCGATGTACATTAGACGCATCTCCGTTCATGATGACGGGCACAACTTGCCGCTTGCTTGCCGTCAATTGGAGGGCAGGATCGCTGACCCATACCTGATGGGGTTTAGGAAATCTAGCTAGTGATGCCACCACTGGCTCCGTAAGATTTACGGCGACCGGTTTCACGGCCACTGCTTCGCTAGAACCATCAACCCTGCACTGTATGCTGCTTGCGCGTCTTGCAGGGCTCGCTGGCCTGAGGCAACTTCTCAGCTGCGGGAAACCCCTTCGACTAGTTGATACTGTCGACTGCGATCTGGATTCCCATATGCAGTAACTCTTGCTTTCTGGGAGTGTGACTGCTAGCCAGTGACTACCTTACCTGATGAACCAGGCAACTGGGGAGGGCTCCATCAATCAAATGGAAAGTTGAACATACCAAATTACTTCTGCAGAACAACACTCACGTATGCCATACCATTGGTTGCTGTAAATGGCAAGCACAAACATATAACTACTGTATCATTATACTGTTAAATGATAGATGCTTTAGCACCATCAACATTTGATAGCTAGAAACGCGCAAATGCTAATAGCCTCTGGATGGTACTTGTGGCTGAATAGGTGCCCTTGAGGCTGTCAAGCGTCTAGAAGGCAATTTTGTCCCGGGGGACCGCCCTGACCAGCCCTTGGTCCCAGGCAGAAAACATCAATGGGGTAAGCCTGTATACACCTGCTTGCAGTCATTGAGTGTTTTCCTGTGTCTCAAGTGGCTTCACAGCCTGTGTTGTGAAGCCACTTGAGACTCAGCAGACGTCCTAGTTTGCAAGCACAGGTGACTGTGATGCACGACAACAGCAAGCTGTTGAGTGTCGCACTTGTGACTTTAGTCTCGTCAGTCAGGCGCACTGACTTGGCCATGTTGCTGTCATGCAAGTTTGGCAGGTCATGCACAGTCAGCTGCTGAATAGCGTGTTCAGATACATGTGAGCCTTGTCAAATGCACTGTTCAGTGATGGAAGACCCATGGGGCATCTCTATGCATTGCTGTGCTGTGCTGTGCTGTGCTGTGCTGTGCTGTGCTGTGCTGTGCTGTGCTGTGCTGTGCTGTGCTGTGCTGTGCTGTGCTGTGCTGTGCTGTGCTGTGCTGTGCTGCAAGCAACCAAGGCTATGCAGAGCCCGCAGCTGCTCCAGATGCTCAGCAGCAGGCTGACAGTGTCAGCTTCGCTGAGAGCATGTTGCCAGACTGGGCAGCAGCAGCCTCTGGGGCTGTGCCACAAGCCCTGCCCCAGGCAGTCTGCCAGGTACTGTACTTTGCTGCCCTGGGGATAGCCCTGGGGATTCTGTTTGTGCATGGCCATGCTTGAGGGATGTTAAAGCCTATTGAAGCTTTGGTTCCTCTGGAGCAGCTCTATGACATTGTTGAAACAGTGCTGCTCCCCGGTTTTAGCTGGCTGCATGCAAGATCAGTTGCGTGTAGCAACACTGTGTAGCACCTCAGCACAATCATTGCATGAAGGCAGCAAATGGTTGCATGCTGAACTAACGCAGCAGCACCTGCTGATCACATACCAGCATTGAGTGACTCTAGTGTGATTCATCATAGAGCTACACTGGAGATTCAGAGACGGCTGCATGCAGGTCCTTTGGGGCCTCCAATGGGCCTCGAGTTTATCCCTGGTCAACCCCCCTTCCACCCCTCTCAGCTGGTCCTAATCAATCCTGCTAGTCTCCAGCTCATCCTGAGCCGGGTGGGACAGCACAGCCGTCCCAGGGACTGCATCAGCCCCCAGGACAACAGCAGACACAGCAGCTGCCCCTGCATAATGTGTTCTGCCAGCTGCCAATTAATGCCGGTAAGGCTTGTAATACTGTATGACAACTCCATGCGGCAGGAAACCTTGTGTGGACTATCAGACATCATTGCATATATTGGTACTATGTGGTTGCAAGGCATGATGCTTTGATCCATTCAGCATGCTCATTTCACACATGACTTGTCTGGCAAATAATGTCCATTTTGATGTGACACACAGCAAATCCTGATCTGCTTGCTGCATAAAATCTTCTCCACAGGTAAGGCAGATCTGTCATGCACAGATGCAGGCTGCAACGTCCATGGCAGCTGGAGGATATCCCCAGCAAAACCTTGGGACCATGCCATCCCTGATGCATGGCCCTTTGGGATCCGTGGCTGGGGTACAGCAGCCGCTCCCGCCAGGGCACTTTGGCCTTCTTCAGCCCCCTGGACAGTTTCAAGCGCCCCTCCACCCCATGGCGGGGGCTCCAGGGGGGTTTGTCCCTGCTGTGCTAGGGCTCAGTCAGCATGATCAGCCTCTGATTTTGCAGCCGCCAATTGCACCAGAGCTGCTGGAGGCTAGACAGGGAGAGGCAGCGTACAATATTTATCGAGCCCCAGGGTCACTGGCAGTTCAGACTGAGGCAGTTTCTGACAGACCTGCATCACCACTGTTGCGTGCACACCTCTTGGACAGTTACTGGGTTTCTGGCTGTGAACAATTGTGAGGTGGAATGTCTAGCCTGGATGCATCTGATGTCTGGCCCACCTTGTGAGACATAACAGTCTATTGGGCAATGGTCGTGGTTGGCCCCAACGACGATGACTTCTTGTAATACCACATGTGTACACTTCCGACATGCATATGGAAGCCCTACATGCATGCCGACACATTTGCAGTGACATTTCGTAGTACACACTAATGATTAGGATTATCCCGGGCACTTTGCTTGGTAGATTGGATCTCAGATATGTATGCATGTCCCCAAGGATACACTGATTTGCAGAGCCCGGTGAAATGCCTGGATCAAAGGTGTTGTGGTGGAGACAGTATGCAGTCATGCAAGGTAGTGTTAGGCTGCGCTCTGCAGTAGAATGCATTGAAGAGTGCAGTTTCGGGAACTGATCATCGGATCAGACCACAAAACATGTGGCACGAAATGACCTTGACAGAGTACACTAATGTGACATTAGTAATGTGCCACCTCACTGCGTGCTGCTATAACATTGATGAGTGAAGTGGCCAAACCTCCTCCTGCTTTGTGACACTGTTGCTGCAGATCTCCAGGATGGCAGCATCTGTGCAGCCTCATTTCATCGAGAGTGAGACCTTTGCCGTCAGCACCGGCCTCCGAACCCTGGGCACTGAAGGGCGTGATGATCAATAAGGCAAACCCAACGCTGTTGAGTATGACCGCTCCCTGTGTATCGTCGCTGAATTTATACAGACGATTGTGCATCACTGTAGGTCTCAGACGAAGTTCTCAGCCTAATCACTTCCGAGCTGCCTGTCACAGATCTGGCAAATCTCCGGCTCACATGCCAGCAGCTGCGTGCTTCACAGCCGGCTTTGAACAGGGAGACACGCGTGTATCTAGCACGTTCTCAGGATTGGTGCTCTGCAGCAGCTGAGGTCAGACGCTTGTTTCCTGAAGTAACAATAGCACTCAAAGTGGACGGTGATGCCAGCTTCTCGACAAGGGGTTACCCTTCTTGCGATATCGTGAGTTTCACACCAAGACCGGGAGTGATACCCAGATGGAGCGCATTTGACGTCATACAAGCATCCAAGAGCACAAAGATCAGCGCCAGTATTAGGGAGCTGGAGCAGGTTCAAGCATTGCTAAATCATTTTGAGAACAAAGCTGGCACGGAGCTTGTGTTACAAGTCAGATCATCTTATCTGTCTACGCCAAGTGACGTGCAACATCCTGAGACGTCTAGACAGAAGAAGTACAAGGCTAGCATGCAAGTCCTGGCTCCTCTGGTCGCTCAGCTAGACAGTGTGGACAATCTACCTGACATTCTCACACATGGACTTGACCTGTGCAATGTGAGACTGCTGGTGTTTGTCATGCCCAGCGATGCTCACCAGGTAGACAGGCACAAAGAAGCTCTCAAGCACCTGCCAAGCCTGAGGGAGGTGTCTTTGCTGACCAAATTCGCATCTTGCTGCAAACATGTATCGGCTGTGCTGGATGTCCTATCAATCCTCCCCAACATCAAGGTGTTACGTGTAGCGACCTATAGTCACTTCCATGTTTCTGCAACAGCCTTGCAGCATGTGACATTTCTAGAGCTTGGCAAATCTGTACACTGTGAACTGCCTCCCCCTACACTTATCAGTCTGTCTTTGCTGAATTTACAGGATGAGCCTGCAAGATGCACATTTTGGCAAGAGGTGCAGCGTCAAAACTCACTATTGTGCTTGTCTGTGCAGTCCTTTGTGCCATCTTCACTGTCTTACCTCCCTGCTCATCTGCATAGCCTAACACTGACACAGGCTTTTGAAGAAGAGGACTTGCAGCCTATTGAAAGTGCCCTTAGTGGGCTGTCAAGCTTAAGGGTCCTGCGCATTGGGAACTTTCTAACCACTTCAATTGTCAAGATGTTGTCTGAACTTCATCTGCCATGTTTACACACTTTGGGTTTTCATGTGCATTATGGGGCAACAGAGCTGACTGGACACAACAGGAAAATCTTCGATGGGCAGATTACACGTATGTTTTCACTGGTGAAGGGAGTTTTGCAGCCCTTTGATGTGTGTAGCACAACAAGTCTCAAAAGTCCAGTGGTCTGGATACCCCCTGATAGTGTGAGAGGACTAGCTGCTGCTTTTCCTTTGCTGATGTGCATGGAGGTATGTGCAGGATTGCTAGGATCAAGTAGGGAATTTATTCCTAGGTTGAAGCTGGACTGTGCGTTTCTGAGTCAGGATGACTTCCCCAAGCTTCGTGGAATCACCAGTATTTGCTGCATTCAAGATGCCCCTCTGCAGCTGCGGGCTGTACCAGCCTCCTGCTATGCTGTGTGTAAGACCTCTGCAGTGCATTAATAAATCACTGGTACTGCGCTGTGACAGATGGTATTCAAAATAAGTATGATCGCCGCTTATGTTTCGTTACTCCTTTTCATCATGTTTACACACTTGCACACAACCTAACATGCAGAAATGCCACTTTCATGAACTGGCGATCACGAAGACATCCTAGAAAGGCGTTGTCACGCTGTTGAAAGCTGTCATAGCAAGCAGCGCTGGTGTTTTGCCACTTAAAGGGACCTGCGTGCTGACCTCAGATGGCTTGACAACACCATTTCATGAATTGTCTGGGAATTGCTTCACAGCAGCATTAATGCACACAATGTCACAACACAGTAAAAGACACCGACAATCAGCGCATTTATCAACAAGCTTACTGTTGTGCACACATGGCCCCAGGGGATGTCATCAATGAATACCATTGGCAGAATATTCTGACTGATGCTAGGTCACCAAGTCCCTCACTGACCCTTTCGGCAGTGGCTTCCTGCAGGCCATTATAAACGCAGTGAAAATTTCCCCCAACGATGAACAAACTGGAAGGTGGCAATGCAGAGAGTGGACTGCAAGCAAAAGGTAACACATAAAATTGAGGCAACGTGGACACAGGAGAAATGTTGCAGTACAGGAGTCCAAATCAAGTGACTGGAACTATTAGTCACAATTGCAGGACGACAAAAACCCTGGTCGAGCAAGACAGTAGGAAGCACCATCATGCCCTCATTCAAACATCAAACAGGGTCATGCAGTTCCCCAGGTATGGCCTTGCCACGTCAAACAGCATAGCAGCAAGCAGATGGCACAAAAGTCGTCAGCTTACCTGACAGCCAAGACGACTAGGCAAGAGGAAATGGAAGTGAACATGCAGAAGCCAAGAAGGCAGTAACATTCAGACTCGGCAGAACTAAAGGCAATGTGCAGAAGCTGTTCAGCCTGCACACCAACACCATCAATGTAGGAAAGCCAGAGAAGCCATGCAGAAATTAAAACCAGCAGGCAGCACATGCAGAACAGCGAATGTCCAGACCGTATAGAGGTAGCAACAGCAAGACACAGACAAGGTTGTTGAAGTTGGCATGCAGCAGAACACAACAAGACCAAGCAGTGCAGCAAGCTGCCTTTTGTCGCCGCCCTCAAGTCACAGCAGACACTTCTTGCAGCCATGTTTTGCATGCTTTGCAAGTGCAAAGCACAGACAAATTCGCATCAAAGCAGCAGTCACCGCCTGGAAGCACGGCCAGCGTAAACAATCTGACAAGGCTCCCAAAGGCCACCAGCCAAGGAAAACAATGCTCCTGGCTTGCCAGCAGCTGTTTCTACTGTGGACCAGTCACCATTGCTGTATGCACCATGTTCCAAGAATGCACTAATTTGCAGATCTTGGTGAAATGCCTGGATTTAAGAGGTGTTGGATCAGACACAGTATGCAGTCAAGCAAGGTTGTGTTAAGCTGCGCTATGCATTGAAATGCATCACGGAGGCTATCTGTACAGTCATGGAATGTTAAAGCGCTAACTGAAAGCAGGCATTAGGGTTGGGCAAGGGGTCTCAAAACAGGTAGGATGCCCACATCGAGTGTGAGAATTTGGGACGCTGCGTCACCCTTTCCGAAATGCAATTTTGTGTGGGCATCCCACTTGAAACAAGGTTATTGTCGATACACAATTACTTGTTTTATTGAAGCACGTATGCAGCTGTCTTATCAAGCTGCAATCAGAGCAATATTTACAGGCTTACGCCAAGTGCAACCTCTACACTGCCATCAGCACCACCTCTCATACCAATGTACATGTTTTGAAGATCACAAACTTGACCCAGTTTCAGCGTCACTGAAGTCTATTGGCTGTTCTAGATCTAGGTCTAGACCAGCTACTTCACACCCATTCTCAGGAGAATGCTGCACATCTGCTTCATCATTGCCATGAATCAATTGATTGCTTGAAATCACAGCTCGAATCACTGACTTGTGAGGCAAGTTGGGCTAACATGTACAGGCCAGAACTCACATTGTCTCTGCCACATGGAGCCCCATTTGTGGCGATTTACGAGGGCAACCCCCGTCCCGTCCCGCCCTTGGCATGGCCTCTGCGCGCGCTGAGCTGTGATCTTCAGAGCTCTCCTGGCCGAGACTGTCAAGCCTTACTGCAGGACTTCGAGCTCACGTAAAAGAAGGTGGTACAGCTCGCATTCTCAGCGGATGCTTACTTCAGCCTGCTTCAAAGTTGGCACCCGCCTCTGATCCTTCGACTGAGTCACGCTGAGTATTGCGATGCTCAACAAGGTATGATGAACAAAGAGTTACTGCTGGATCTGTGATCCCCTCAAGCCTGGACTCATTAGCTGTCACGAATGCAGGTGCCTGAAGAAGTGCTTCAGCAGATCACGTCCATGTTGCTTGCAACAGACCTTGCGCACGTCCGGCTTACGTGCAAGCAACTGCGTGCTTCACAGCCGGCTGTACAGGGTGAAGCTCGTCTGTATCTGGCGTACTCGCCAGACTGGAGAACTGCAGCAGCTGAGATCAGGCGCTTGCTTCCTGAAGCGACAATCGTGCTCAAACCAGCAGCTGAGCACAATGTTTCGATAACACCATCTTTCCTCTGCGACATTGTGAGCATCACACCAAGACCGGGCGTATTACCGCGCTGGAGCACAGTTGAGGTGACGTTAGAAACGATGGCCACAAAGATCAAAGATTCTATTGAAGAGCTAGACAACGTCAAAGCCTTGCTGAAACAGCTTGAGGGCAAAGCCGACGTGGAGCTGGCCTTGCAAGTTAAGTCAAGTTATCTGTTAGTACCATGCGTTGTACGAGATCCTGAAAATTGTCGGCACAAGACCTACAAGGACTCCATGCAAGCCCTGGCTCCTCTGGTCACTCAGCTAGACAGCGTGGACAATTTACCCCACACACTCAATCGTGGTCTCAACCTATGCTTTGTGACGCGGCTAGCTTTTGCTTTGCCCAGCAATGCTCAACAGGTAGAGAAGTACAAAGAAGCACTCAAGCAGCTGCCAGGCCTGAGAGAGGTGTCTATGCTAACCAAGTTCTCGTCTAGCCATGATCATATTTCTGCTGTGGTGGAAGTTTTGCCAATCCTCCCTCACATCAAAGCATTGCGCATAGCGACATGCTGCGAGTTCCAGGTTGCTGCATCAGTCTTGCAACATGTGACAATGTTGGAGCTTGGTAGAGCTGTGTATTGTGAGCTACCTCCCGTTACCCTAAAGAGTCTGTCTTTGCTAGATTTACAAGATGAGCCTGCAAGGCACACCTTTTGGCAAGAGCTTTATTGTCAGAAGTCGTGGTTTTGCTTGTGTGTGCACTCGTTCACGCTGTCTGCACTTTACTACCTTCCCAGTCATTTGCATAATCTGACACTGACAGAAATATTTGAGGAAGAGGGGTTGCAGCTTGTGAAACGTGCTCTTGGTGAGCTGGTTGGCTTGAGGGTCTTGCGGATTGGAAACTTTTTGACTAGCTCAGTGGTTGGGGTATTATCAGAACTTGATCTGCCATGCTTACACACTTTTGGTTTCCGTGTGCATCACCATGCAGACTGCTGCTCAGCAGACACCTGCAGAGGTGTCCCTGACACAAAAGTGTGTCAGAAAGCTCAAGAGCGCATGCAGACGCAAGCTCAAGCCCAGCAGTAGTGCCTCCACTCAGCCAGATGTTGAAGGAAGGGACAACCAGCAGATGATTGCTGGTGATGCCAACAGCCCTTGTGCAGCTGTCTCCTGTTCTGACAGTAGCACTGAGCAGAAACAGGCTGCTGTCAGCAAGCACAGCTTGCAGCCTGGATGCGTCCATGTGACAGTGAAGGCACAGAGCAGTGAAGGGTGTGCAGTGCAACAGCAGCCGTGCCATCAGCAGGCAGAAAGCAATGAGGCGGAATTGAAGCCAAGCATAGACAGGTACCATACCTATCAATTCCGTCTTGTACTGCTTTCAGATGTGATGTGTGTTGACAAACAACACCTTTATCGATGAGCTTCAAAAATCTGATGCGTGTGTCAGCATGTGTTGTTGCAACAGTCACTAAATGCCAAGTCAGATCCACTTACTATGCAGACAACACAAGAAACTTTAGGCCTGTGCATGTCATGTCGGCATGGTTGCTCCTCTCGTGGCAACATCTTTCTCTGCAGTTGGGAGACCGTGTGTATTTGGTGTCTCACAGGATTCAGAGCCGCAGTGCTCTGACAAGGTTTGTGCAGAGAGGCCGGAACCTGCTGAGATGTGCGCGCTCAAAGACACCTCTGAAGGACGAGCCTGCTCATTGAGGGTTGCACAGCAGCCATGAGCAGTCATGCCACTGGCCGGGAAGCTGTCGCCGCATATAGGTGATGCTTTGCTTTCTACAGCGGACCTGGCAGCACTCATTGCTTTCTGACAAGCAGCAGCATACACTGAATCCGTCGGCTGTCATCATTTAAAGCAAACTGTGTCGTGTGAAGGTTGCGGTTGTATTGTCATTGCCACTCTATTGTGCTGTGCCCACACAGCAGAATGACCTTTCTGCTCAGCACTGCGTGATGATGCAGGTCATGCTTGCCAAGGCTTAAAAGAGTTCAGGGCAGCTGTGCAGAGGTGCAGTGCCAAAAGTCATGTGCAATCAGGCTGTTGCAAGTTGGAAGCAAGTTCAACTTGCCCTGGGAAATGCTGGTGTATCTTGGGGGCACTCATTAGATTGACTGCAGCTGTTGATGAAAAAGGCAGCACATACATCAATACACTGGTAGGTGCTCAGTTTCAAGAGTGAGCAGTGTGGAGACACTTGCCATGTAGTTGGACTGCAGCTGCTGCTTCCTTCAGCAATGTGCATTGCCTTCTGCAAAGTGTTTGGCCATGTGAAATGCATTACAAGCCTTCTTCATGGGTAGCACCATGATCATATGTTGGCAGGGTTCTGGTCGTCATCATGGTGACCGGGTATAATGTCACTTGTTTTTTATGATGTCTGTTAGAATCAATCTTTGAAACCGCACGTAAGTTTGTGTGATTAGCTTTTTTGACTACTAGCAGTTCTGTGATGTACTTTTGGGCACATGGATCACCGTGCAGATGCTTGTCTGGCTACTGACCAAGTCAACGTGGAAGACAGCTATATCAAGACTTGTTTTGTACAAAGACAATGTGTTTTGGCCAGTCCACTTCTGAACTTGTAGAGCTAGATTACTGTTGAGCATGTGGCGATGCGGTACTAGCGCTTTCCTACATTACAGCATCACTACAGCAAATAGGGCTTTACTGTCGAGCGCCTTGAACGTTTGTTATGTGTTTTTCCACAGTTATTGTCTTTTGACTACCCTGATGAGTCCTACAATCAGATAATGTGAATTGCTTGATTGTCAATCAATAATTGAATTGAGTCAACGTAACGCCAACACTTTGACTGTCTGTGAGCCCTAATGAGCGTATTGAGTGCAAAGGTCAAGTTCTTTGCCCGTGAGAACTGTAACCTATCTGCAGCTGCACGCTTCGACAAGCTGGACCCTCCTGATAACGAACAAGACGTGCCGAACAGCCAGCGCTGCCAAACAGCAAGGCCCGGTGTTGCCAGATCTCAGGTTGATCTGAACACGCCGAGTCACCCGGGTTTCCATCGTCATACACTAAGCAGCAAAGGCGACATAAGATGAGATGACCCTGCGCACCAACTGTTTAAGCTTGATCCCTTGAGTACTAATGCCTTCGATCTCAGCGGCTTAGAAACTGGGTATGACGTACTGCATATTTCCCTGGATCCTCACACATCAGAATCGGGCACTCTTTGCGAAAGGCGCATCTGGATTTTTAGGGTGCTGACAACATCTGGAACACTCAGAGAGCTGAGCTGGACGTGAGCAGAATAGACACCAAGGTGTTGAAGCTAGCAGGTAAGCTGAGCACTCAAACTATGTATGGGCATCCAAGCCAAGTTTTTCCATGAGCACATAATCTTGTTGACCCAGTTTTGCCTGTGGCAGGTCTGTGTCATGGCTTAGGCCACAGTCCTTTCAGTCATGACTCTGCTCCAGAGCAAAGGTGTCTCTGGAGGGTAGTTGCTTACTCACATCCAGCTTGAGCAAGATGTGGGTACACTTAAACTCAGGGCCACAGCTGCTGCAGGTGAGCGTCAAGCTTTGAGCTGCCCGTGTCATAGCATCCTCATCTCTGTACTGCTGCGGCTGACAACATGTTGACTCATGTCATATACAGTCCATCTGCTTGGGGAGAAACAATGTGAGGTGCCCTGAGAAGCCCGATCAGGATGATCCTGCACACATACACTCCTACAAAATCCTGGTAGGCCGGAGAAAAGAAAAGAAAAGAAAAGACTACGCCTTTCGGCGTCAAATCCTGGTAGGCCGGACCAATTGTGCGCAGGGGACGCTGTTCCTGTGAAAACCCATCTATGCAGATCTGAGCTTGACACCCATAAACGTGCATCTGGACAATCTTCAGCCATTCCTCCATCCCATGCATTGACAAGTGGGTGACAATTGTTCAAATGCACTTTTGTGGGCGTCAAGCTCAAATCTGTATAGATAGGTGTTCATCTGACTGGAAAAATTTGAAATGTCATGGAGAGTCACCAACCTGTACTTGCATGTTGTCAGGTCCAGCAGCCCTCTCGTACAGTGTGTACCAGCAAGTACTAGTGGTTGCTAGTTCAAGACTTCGCTGTGAAGTTCATTTCTCAATGAATGTGGGTTTAGCAACTGATTTCACAATTCCTCCCTGCATGTTCTCTCACAATGATTTTCTGGGTTTGTTGTATATTGCTGCTTGTCAGCCAGGTAGCATCATGCATATGGCAGCTGTCTGCAGCTTCCTACTTGCACGGTTGCTAGGAATACCAAAAACGAGCAAGCTCTGATCCCTTCCTAAACAAGCACGGACACAACCAAAACCTTTGTTTTGCTCTGTTGCAGTCAAGGAGATATGCCAGCATGGGGTGAGGGTGAGGGTGATGTCTATACAGGGCCTGAAAAAATTTGGGATGACCTATCAAGCTGCTAAGAGGCGTCTGGCTGCCCTCAGGCAGCAGCGCAGGCTGGTCAGCAAGTTTTGAGGGTATGGCAGAACCTATACAATCTGGCTGCTGCCAGAGAAAACCACCTGATTAAAGGTACTCAATAGTCCTGGCATGCCCATTCGCCCATCCTGACATGCACATCTCTCCATGCTTTTCAGATGTCCCACACTGTGATCTACAGCGGTGTTTGGAAAGCATTGGCAGCGCTTTGATCCCTGCATCCAAGACGCCTTAACTACTTTGGCAACCTGTCAAGCTTTGGCCCTGCGTGCCTATGAAAGACTGCCTACAAATACATTGTTTGCAGCACCATGCAATGTATCACCTGCGCACCACACCTTCTTGCACAGCATCCAGCTTGCTAGATTAAGCTCACCACATGCCACACATGTTGTCAAAGCAATGCCATTGCATACTAGAAGGTCCAGGACCTACACTGCTGTCACTGCACATCATGTCTGGACCCTTGTGAAACACTCAGGAATCAGTCAAAGTAAGACCACTGTGTAAGAGGCTTGCTGTGTTGCAGGCCGGCTGAACATAAAGATGTGCTGTGAGATGGTTAGGGAGTGGGGTTGGTTGTTTGCTTTGAATATCTCATCTGGCAGCTGATCAGTCATGAAGTCTTTCACAGGCAATGTAGGGCATAATGTCTGCAATGTCAGGCAAACACACCTCAGTGTGTGTAAAATACTGTGTTGAAGAAGGCCACTGCAACAGTGTATTGGCTCGTGCTGCAAAATCTCTGCTTGCAACATGACATTGTTTGTGTGCTGCTCACAATGAGCTGCTGCTTGTTTTTCTTGTCAATGTCTTTTTTGATGTGATCATCATCGATAATGGTCTGCAGGATCTCACTGATTATAATTATCTTCTCGTGACTCCTGAAATATACACAGATAAGCACCAGTAGTCTGATGAGACAAAAGTAGCTGAACCTGTGGATCGCGTGCTGTGCATGTTTTGTTGCTGCTCCAAACGTGTGACAATACATTGAACGGGGATTGCTGCAAACAGCAATCTGGCATTTTGCTGGCTTGCAGTAAAAAGGCTGCTGCAAATCATGCATGCTGCAGTACATTGTCATTCGTCAGCAGATTGAGCATTACATTCGATGCTTTTGAGAAAACTTGAGACAAGGGAGCCATCATATAATAGCAGCACAATGCCTGAAATGCAAACGCTGGCAGAGATCTGTTGGATTGTGACGCTGACAGCTGGCGTTACGTTGACGAAGCGGTCGAAGATGGCGTTACATTGGCCGAACCAAGCAAATGGAGTTGTGCGGAGAGCCGAGAGCAGCATCCTTTCAGTGCAGTTAAAGTTTAACCGTTTAGGATCACATACACGGCGTACAACAGGTTGTGCCGAAACGGAAGTTGCGGGTCAAACGGCACAGAAGTATCGTAGAGTACGTATACGTATCTGTGGCTGGCTACGTTATCAAGGGTGATCTATTGAGCAGCTGCTATGCCCCTGAAGTCGACGTCTGTGCTTGACAAGCAGTCGGAGCGCACATGTATGATGCCTTGTCTTTGACATGCTCATGAAGTGCTTGCCACCGGTTTCAAAACATCATTTGATGTGCGTTTGTTGTTGTGCAGATGATTTGGAAGCATCATTGCAGAGTCTCAGCTTTTCAAGAGCGCCAGGTCAATCCCTGATGTGCCATCAGGTCCTGCTTTTGGCCAACTTCCCTTTTTGGGAAACATTCTGGATTCACTTGATGGATTGCCAGTCTAAACTGATCTCATATGAGTGCTCCAGGCAGTGAAGATGACCAAGCAGAGGACACAGAAGCAAGTGTGGATCCTGAAGGTGACATATCCACCAACCTGATTGGACATCAAAAGGGGAAGTTGGCAACTGCGTTGACTGGAACACTATGTACATCTTGTACATGTACACTGCCATACATTGTTGCACAAGGGCATGCCATGCCTCAACATGGCCTCAAGCAAGATGTGTTGTGCACATGTGCCTAGCTGCAGCCATGTTGATGGAAAGAGCTTCAGCAACAAAACGCCAAGTGATGGTGAAGCTCGATTCAGTATGGGATGAACTCTTTCCCAATGATCAAGAGGCAATGTTGCAAAAAGAGGGCGGGGACTTTTCCAGGTGGCATTCTTGAGCATTCTCTGCTGTGGCCAATTCTGCCCATGTTAGAGCTAGCTAGGTATAGCTAGTGTGCTTGTTGGGTAGCAAATTGCTTGGAAAAAGTGGCCTCTGTACTGCTGAGCAACTGCAACCTACTATGTATGTGCGCAGAGCTATGCCAAGGCATCTGAGCAGTGCATACGTATTCCAAGGCATGGTAGTACCACAATTATGCAGCTCATTTGATATGCATGTTTGCTAGGTACTTTCAAGATGGCAAAGCCTATGATTATAACAGTTTGAGCCTCCAGAGAGGCTATGTTGGAAACAAGTTTGTGAAGACGACAAGAAATGTTTATGATGCGCTAATGAAGGCTCGGAGGAAAACAAGATTCATTTTGGGCTCATGTCCTGAAGTAGTTGTGTTGGGTTGTGGACCAGCGCCAGAGATGGATGCAGTCAAGGTAGACTTTCCAATATATGTTCCTACATGCAATAAGTGCAAACTTGACTCACAGTCAAAGCACAAGACTGTGAGCAAAATGGCATCAAGTAGTCCAGCCCTTCACTTCTAGAACTCGATCTGGTTGTCTACTCTGCAAGGCCTGAACTCATGCATGCCTTTTTGTCCTCTCTCTGCCCCTATATTTGGAGGATATGACAGCACAGTTCATGTTGCATGCTGATATTGATGTTCCCACACAAGTCCCATGCAGTTAAGGCTGATATATCGCTGGTGGTTCTTTGACCTGCAGGTGTTTTTGCAACACTATGACATTGCATCAGCAAAGTTCAGGCTTGTGGACAATGCAAACTGGGACCTTGCATGGAGTGCAATAAGCTCCTCCGACAGCATCCAATATGAAAAAGTGGACTTGGAGTCAACTGAGTTGCAAGACCAAGCCTGGTGGCATCAGCTTGCACAGGCTCAAATCATTATTGGCTGGTATGTTCATGAGGCTCTGACCAAAGTACTGAATGAAAGCATGCTACAGATGCTGGTGAAGAATGGAGCAGTTGTACTGTTGGGTTGCCCAGCTGCAGGGTGAGTACCTTGCATCTGGCATGCTCAGCCTGCAGGCAGCCCTGCCCAAACCTAATAGCTGCTGCTACTGTGACAGGAAATGCTTCTTCAAAAGGCAAGAAGCATACTCAGGCCTGAAGGTGACACCTTTGGGCGAGTTTGGGGGAAAGGACAAAGGATTCCTGTTTTCCAGGTGAGTGTTCGGCAATGGGCTGATAGCTCTGGATTTGTGTCAAGGGAGTGCAGTTAGATGAAGATGGTTTGCGTTGCAGGCATCAAGCTGTTGGTATCAAGGTTGTCATGGCAAAAGCAAATGCACATCGTGCCAAGCAAAAGTCCAATGTGGATGATCTGGAGCGCTCATTCAGAACCCCAGCAAAACCTCAACCATAACACCAGCAAATCCTTTGAGCTAAACTCACCAAATTTTCATACCGCAGCTCCTTTCTGTCTATATGTTGCTTGTGCAATGAGCGTTTATGTAAGTGATTCTGATCATTGCTTTGATAATTCTGAGGGTAGCTTGTCAAACTCTGTACAGTGCAATTTGAGTTTTCACGACTGATATATAAACACCTCAGACAGCTGCAGTCAATGTTCCAGCAACATGTCCATGGCAGCTCACGGGCCCGTGGTGCAATGCTAAATGAGAACAGAGTACGGGGATCAGCACAGCACAGGTTCATAGACACAGGTTCAGCTTCTTCTACCACTCGCTGTGTCTTCACAGCGTCCACGTGCACAGCTAGCTTGCACAAGTTGAGTCTGCAGCTGCAGTGTATAAACAATCAGCACATTATTCAGGCGCATGCTGTAGACACAATACCCAAACATAGCAAGACTCACCTGCATTATTGGCTTCACATCAAAGAGATACACCTGTGCAGATACTGCTGCCAAGACAACTTGGGCATGTATGAAGTCATAATTGCATATAAATCAATTAATACCGGTAGGTAGCTTGTTTGCTTTGAATGCCTCATGCCTGAAAGCACACCTGGCAGCTGCACGTGCACCCTTTCACAGGCCATGGCCATGTAGCTACCTATAGCTACCTATAGGGGCATATATGCATAGTGGATGCAATGCCAGGCGGTCAGTATTGAAAAGAACATCAAAACAGTGTATCTGGTCACGGTGCAGAGCATGCCTGCATACTATAAGTTATAGTGCTGGGTTTTTAACTGTTATAATCTATAACAGCCTGTGCATGACAGTTGTGTGAAGCAGCTTTGCTGTTTCTTCCCAGAATCAATCAACCGATCTGCACGTGCCAAGCCTGATCAGGCAACTTGACTGTGTTTGCCTTCAACTTTCGGAATGCTGTTGCAGTTTTACTAGCTGCTTTACGAGCAGTCGCGTACGCGTATCACAGCAGCAAACCAACGAACGAGCCAAAGTTACAGCTATGTCACGCTAAGCACAAAGTGACCCAACTGCTCCGTACAGTGCGAGTCGCAGATGAGGCAAGGCTTTGCGAGTTTTGCTGTGTCAGTGGCCGTAAACTTTGTGATTGCCGCTGCCGTGTTCATCTTTTTCGGGGTGTTTCGGAAGTCCAAATTCGTGTCGAAATACTACGCACCAAGAAGGCACGTACAGTAGTGTTGCTGACTTTTGTTACTGTGTACTTTGTCTTGCGCTGTCCGCCGCTGCGCTTGGCCTGAACTGTTGCAGCAGATTCACAGCTTGGTGTCTTTAGATCACTCCCTGCAGATCACGCCCTGCAGTGCGCCATGCCGAGACTGACACCTGGACATGCTGGTGTGATCATGCAGATACACACGGAACGGCCGGAAACGACCAGCACGCTTGCCTTACAGCTTTTACAAATGGATACCCATCGTCTACAGATACACGCAGGAAGAGGTCATAGAGCTATCCGGGATGGATGCAGCCATGTACCTGAGGGTGATAATGTTTGGTAGGTGCTTTGCACAGCTGTCCAGGCTAGAGTAGTGTACAATCGACCTGAGTATGCCCCTGATGTTCTTGTTACTTCTGTAGCATACCTGGTCATAAAGATGGCTGGCCTTTCCAACAATCTGCAAATGATGCTTGCAGGCGCCGAACTGTTCTTCTTTCTCACTATTTGGTGCCTGATAGTGGTGCTACCGACCAACCTCTCGGTGAGCTGAGTCATTGCCAGCAACTGTACGTAATGCCACATAGCGCAACAGGATTATAGCCCAGGCAGTTTGCATAAGGCATTATGAGCATTCATGATTACAAGATTCCCAGGCTGCATTGTCACCTGACTCTGCTTATATGCTGCAACCATGCTGGAGTTGGTCTGTGCTGCACAAGGGCACACACTCACACACTCACACTCACACACTTCAAAGCTGATCAGTTGTTTTCTTCTAATGAATCACTTGTCAACATGAGGCCATCATGCCAGCAAGACCCATTTTCAGTCATACCAGCATCATGCATGAAACCTTGCATATGCACATCTTACCTCACGCAGATCAGCAAACACCGGTTCCACAAGCTGCCCTGTCCATGTGACCTATCACAACTATGACCCATCCTGATCTCATGCAGGGTCATGAAGTGTCAACGCTGATGTCAACAAACAACGAGGCAGCCTACAGCAACTTCACCTATTGGGTACCTGCACCCCCACCCCCCTCACTCCACACCTCGGGAGCCGGCAGCCTTCTGGATGCTACCAACAGCGATCAGCCTGATCCAATCGAGGTCCGCTTCTTTGTGTTGCTCATCAAAATGCACCCCACTGCTTAAACAATCTTCAGTGTTAAACTGGTCCCTGCCAGAGAGCTGCTTTGCTTGACCGTCCACAAGGCTCAACTACGCAAAGCAGTGTGCGAGCTGCACAGTCTTTGTCTATCTCAGCCATTACTCATGCAGTTTAGCTTCTCATTGCGTTTGAACTGCATAATGATTCTGTCATGCGTCACATAAACATGCAATTGAGTGCCTACTCCCTGCTCAAGACACTGCTGGCAATAGTCAATGTCATCATTCTCATCATTGCACTCTGTGTAGTGGGGCTGCAGGGCCTGCCTGGACACGTCTGGCTGCAGCCACATCATCATTATTATCATCATCATCTGCAGGATGATCATCATTACATGCTGTTTAGTGAACCTGCAGGGCCTGCCCAGGTATGTACACACAACAATCTCCAACCAGATCTGGCATCAGCAGCAGCATAGACATGCATGCAATTGCAGCTCAACATAAAAGCAGCTGGCACCTAGATGTTACTTTTTGCTACAGACGCCAGACATGTATGCTGATGTGCCCCCTGCACCCCCGGGGCTGATTTGGTGGGAATACAGGCCCGGGGTCCCCCCTCTGCCGCAGCCTGTCACCTACTTTGGCCTGTCCAACTGGACGAATTGGGGTTGGCGATATGACCCTGACTATGCTGTTCCGTTTTACCAGTATAGTAACATTGACAAGGCGAGTTGTGCTGTTGCAGCAACAATGTCAGAGTCTGCAAATGCACATGCACATACGCATGCACAAAGATGTCAAGATTGTTTGCTGGCTTATCCACAACATCAACTTGAACCCACTGCTTGAGAGTGCTTTGCGCATGATGATTTGTAGTCTAGACATACAGGTGCAATGTCATTGCGTATGGAGTGTACCCCAGACTTGTGCGGCATACAAAGCATGGGGGTATGGAGCGTCACCAAAATGACTAGCTCAAAGATTAGCCCGCACCTGCAATATGTGCCTCAGCCAAAACCTGCAACATCCAAAACACATTGTAACTGTTTGCAATGTGTTTTGGATGATACAGATTGTGGCTGAGGCACATAGTGCAATGGTGCAGGCTGATTTTTGTGCTAGTCATGTTTGCTGTTTGTTGGTCATGTTAAGGCTGAAGGTGTTGGGGGACAGAAACAAGTTTTGCTAGATGTACACGGCCCTACTCATCAATACAGCAGATATTCTACCTCTCCGAATTTGCCAAAGTTTCATTCTGCTAGCCTGCTTTGTTACCCACATTGGCTGTCTAGGGGCTGTACAACTTTGCAGCAGGTCAGGCCTGCACCTGGTACACAACACAGCTGCAGCAACAATCATGGCTTTTGGGTTTCCCTTTGTTGGTTACATTGACAACAGTGTTGAGCAGAAAGTACGTGTGTGGCATGCAGACTGCAATGACAAACCTGAGCAACGGGGACAAACGCTTCTGGGTACACCTCATCTCCACATATGTCATCTCCTGGTATGTGTATAAGGTGAGCTTGTCAATGTATGACAGTTTCTGGTCATGTCTAGTACATGTCTGTCTCAAACGCCTGCAACATGACAGGTGCATGATCAGGAACATGCAAGTAGGCTACAGCACTGCATTGACCAGTGTTGTTATGTAACCTGGCATTATCATACTGATAGCTTGCTGCAGTGCCAGTCTGCTACAGATACATCTGTCTGATGGTGTAGTCAGTACTCAAGTGGCCTCACTCCCAAGGCACATTTGACACGCTTTTGTCAATGTTGTCACAATTGTGCCAGAAGCAGGCTTGCATATCTATACTCTGTCATTCAGACTCCCTGAGACTCGCTCAAAACTTGCAGCTTGATTCTTGCTTTCAAAGAGAGCCAGTGTCATCGGCTCATTGCTCAGCGTCATCAAGGAACCATGTGGACTCGTTCACACTCAGGCAATAGCTGGAGGTATATGGTTGATGTAAGCTGAATGTATTGTGAGTCTGGATGTGGACTGTGTATGTTCACACTGTTGGCAAGATTCTTTGCTTGTGCTTCTGCAGCTCATGTGGCGCTTCAACCAGGAGGCTGTGGCGCTGCGCATCCAGTACCTCATGAACACAAAAGAGGGCGCTGAGAGTCACACTGTGCTAGTGACAGACATCCCTGTGCTGGAGTTTGGCACCATACCTCACCGCATTGAGACAACAGTCTTCCGCTATTTGCCAGTCCGTATCAAGGTGAGAAGCCACATACAGCTGGCCTCATCTGTGTCCAGGCGTTCAGCTGTTAGTTGTCATGCCTGCTATGGTGCGCTTACTCAATGGCAGTATGGTGTGCAAGCATACACCAGCTATGAACAGCAAAGAGCATGTCACGGGGGCAGCTGTTTGTCCTGCTGGCTTGTATTGTTTTTGCTAGCTAAGTCTTATTTTGCATACAAATGCGGAGACCCATGTCACAAATGCTGGAATCAAGAGAAATGTGTGATACTCCAACACAGCTAACAAGTGTCAGAGAACGAAGCTGGTTGCAGCTTGGTCGCGCTGTGTATAGGAAGGGGTGAAGAAGGTTGCCAAAACAGGCTTTGGGCTGGCCAACACGGGTGTGAGTGCAGCCATCAACGTATGTAAAATAGCATCGCTGATCGCCATTATGTTTGTTGTCCGTAGGAAGGGGTGAAGAACGTTGCCAAAACAGGGTTCGGGCTGGCCAACACGGGGGTGAGCGCCACCATTGGCAGAGCCAACAAGGTGTTGCTGCATGGGGAGACCATCTCCTTGCCCCCGGGCCTCGTGGGCCTGCCCAAGAACCTCAGCGCTCTGCCCTCCAACATCCTGGAACTCCTGCCGGAGATCATTGCCAGGTAAGCAGCACAGCGTGGAACTTGTGGGCCTGCCCAAGAACCTCAGCGCTCTGCCCTCCAACATCCTGGAACTCCTGCCGGAGATCATTGCCAGGTAAGCAGCACAGCATGGAGCTTGTGGGCCTCCCCAAAAAACCTGAGAGCTCTGCCCTCCAACATCCTGGAAATTCTGCCGGATATCATTGCCAGGTAAGCTGCACACTATCAGAAGAAAGACCCAGCCAGTTTGTCGTGGCCTTGCCATGCAGTGACCTGAAAACAGCTTCAGCACAGAGCGTTAGGAAGTGTTCTGGGATGTGTTGGTTAGCGAGCTGCTGTTGTGTGCATGCCGGAACTGTTGCTTGAACAAAAATGTGCTCCCTCTCCCCCTCACACACCCTCAAACGCTCTGCAGATTTTGCCTTCTACCTTGCAGCTAAACTTAACGGCCTCATCACATAGGAGCTTCACAGTATAGCCCAGCCCTTTATGTTTGGACTTAAATCCTCAGTATGGGCAAAGACCTTGTTTCTGTGCATGGTGGCCTGAAGTTCAGACAGATGTCATGTGGTGTAACTGGCTCAATATGGCTCAATGTCTGGCAGAAGTTCACAGGAGTTTACTTGCAATGCCTTGGAGTGCTTGAGCACCCTAGAAAGCCTGATGCAAGATACAGAACCTATCATACCACTTAGCCTACTTTAAGCATGAGCTACTGCTTACGTACAAGCACACCTGGTGACGACTTTTTCCTCCCTTGTTATATCACAACTAGCAGGCTGCAGCCCTACAAGCCTATACAAGCACATGCAGCATATTCGCACGATGGCTCAGAGCTTGTGATAGGACTTGTTTGCTATGCCCAGGCAGCGCAGAGGCTCCAAAGGTCCACTGAGCCCCAAAGGATCAGGCCTGCCACCTTCCACAGAAGCTGCCCATGAAGCTGGGGATGTAGTCATCGACTTCAATCCCGGCCTGAGCACGAAACCCAGCGGTGGCCCAGCTGACCTGGACACTAAATTGAGCGCTGACACAGCAGGCCTGGAGACTAAGTTGGGCGCTGACACAGCAGGCCTGGACACTAAATTGAGCGCTGACACAGCAGGCCTGGAGACTAAATTGAGCGCGGACACAGCAGGCCTGGAGACCACAGCGAGCAGTGGGAAAGCAGCCACGGCTTTGAAAAAGGACAGTTTTAAGGATGCGAAATTTTATGATGCTAAGAGCACCACGCTGCCGGTGTACGGCAAGCGGATTGGGGATGCTGATATCATAGAAGGGCCCATGGAGGCTGAACCACAGGTGCTGTGCTGTGCTGCGCTTTGCTGTGCTGCGCTGTGCTGTGCTATGCTGCGCTGTGCTGTACTGCGCTTTGCTGTGCTGTGTTGTGCTGTGTTGTGCTGTGCTGTGCTGTGCTGTGGTGTCATGCATGCTGTGTGCTGTGCTGTGATGTCATGCATGCTGTGTGCTGTGATGTAATGTCATGCATGCTGTGTGCTGTGCTGTGGTGTCATGCACGCCATGTGCAGTGCTGTGCTGTGGCATCATGCACGCTATGTGCAGTGTTGTGTCAGCAAGCAGTTGCTTGTGAGTGTTGCCATCATACCGGCATGCTGTGCTGAGCGTACAATGGATTGGCACATGCTGCACTGTTATTTGCCAAGGTATGCTGCCCTGTGCCACCATAAGCTTTGCTGGGCCTACCTCAGTAGTTGCAATTGTTTCAACTGCTACGGCTTGTCTGTGCGTACAAGGGTCAGGTTTGGGTTGCAAGTGTGGTGAGAGCAGGGCACATACAGGTTGCAAGTGTGGTGGAATAAAGGCACATATAGGTTGCAAGTGTGGTGAAAACAAGGCACATACAGGTTGCAAGTGTGGTGAAATCAAGCACATATAGGCTGGTGGGTGTGCAGGAGCCTGAGACACTGGAACCGGGGGCAGGCGCGGGAACCCAGGATGTGACTGAGCTGGATGCCTGGCAGAAATGCGGCGCACTGGCAGCAGTCGGCATGTCTGTCCAAGAGGTGCGTCCTTGTCACTAACCCAGTGTTGAACACAAATGGCAGTAGCCCACTTTTCCAACCCAGCATCTCCCTCACAGTCCAGCATCTTGTACTGCTGCTACTCAACACACAGCAGAAGTTGATATCTTCTGCTCCAAAAATGACCCAAACAGGCCGATTTCTTCTCGCTAAAGTGCTGATCAGTCAGGGTCTCATGTATGCTCCTGCCAGACTCTCACTTTTTGGTAGTCACACAACCCTGCTTTGCTTCTGTGCAACATGTGCACCATCTTGCGCCGCTGCAGATCACTGGCACAGATCATCAAATCTTCGGGTCAAAAGGGAAAACGCTTCAGGCTGCCGCCTCAGGAGGCGCCCTTTATGATCGCTGAAAGCGTGAACTTTTCTTTTTCTTCTGTAGATCACTGAAAGGGAGTTTGAGGAGCTGTTTCCCGGTCAAGTCGCGCGAGTGGGCATCGTGCATGACACCACAGCGCTTGACCCCTTAGTAAAGGAGTACCAGAAGGTGACGCGGCAGCTGGAAGACCTGCTGGATGAGTACATCGGCCGCAAGCAGCAGCTGAAGAAGATCAAGAGAAAAAAGGTGCGTCTCACACCTGCAAGCTGCTCCTGCTGGAAACCTCACACTGCTCTGACGGGCAACATCACTGACTGTCACAAGCAGCCCGTGATGAACAACAGCAAGCAAGTAGGCCAGCATCCTTGAACGCATGATGATGCTGATGCTGCTACCCCACAGTGATAAACGTGACACTACTATGGTCAAAATATGAGCTGCTGTCTGGGTCATAAGTTCAGTCACAGTCTGTGCTGAGTCAGCTGCATGACTGCTGGATGTTGCTGTCTGCAAACAATGTCCATCTTGAGCAAATACTGATAATCTTGTTGCAAAGCCTTGGCCTCTGCTCACACACAGCCCCCCACAATTGCAATTCTGGCACTTGTAAGCAGGTATGCTATGCTCATGCATGCAGTAACAGTACCATGCATGCAGCAACAGTACCATGCATGCAGTCAAAGTACCATGCATGCAGTAACAGTATCATGCATCTCGGATTGATTGCAAAGGACAGCAAACATCTCCCCAATGTAGAAACGCATTGTAACCCTCCCCAAACATTTCTGTTTTCAGGTTTCCCTTGACAGACATTTCTGTAAAACTATACAGACGTCCCAGGAATCAAGAGCTGATGTTGATGAGCATTGTCTGGCTCCTGCACCTGCCTAGCTCATCATGAGCTGGAAATCATTTTCATTATTATTTTACTATTATTATCATTATCATTATCTTTATTATTATTGCTGTTATTTATTATTACTATTATTATTATCATTGTTGTTGTTATATTATTTTGTCTGGCTGCAGGTCAAAGTGGTAGGTGCCAAGTATGGCATGTGGGGCCTGCGCAAGTATGGCACTACACTCACCAATGTAGACGCCCTGCTCTTCTGGCCCGACAGGCTTGCCTGCCTGGCTGACCAGATCAAGGTGGAACAGCGCAGGGCGCTCAAGCTGGCTGTCCCCTCGGCCTTTGTCACCTTCAAGTCAGCTGCTGTCCCCTCACTTTGCCGTGTCCCCCCTAGCTCAAAAAGAAAGGAAAAGTTTATGCATTGCAGCAATCATAATGGGAGCCTCCTAAGGCGGCAGCCCAGAGCTGTATCCCCTAGCTATGATGTACCCTGCCCTCATCTCAAGTGGGCCTGCCTGTGCTATGCCCTGTGGTCGGCATGCCTAGACTCTGCTGTGTGCTGTAGAGCTACAACCTGCTGTGCTCTCGTCTGAAGTGACTCTGTTCTGCCCTCATCCTGCCCTGCCCTGATGTGCTCCAGACTCTGCTGTGTACTATTCTGCCTAGCTACAGTTGACATTATTCTCATCTGAAGTGGCACTGGCCTGCCCTTTTTTCACCCTGCCCTGCCCCTGCTCTGCTCTGATCTAATCCCAAGCTGATCTTAAAATACAATGTTATCGACTCCCACCGTGCATGATCACAAAGTGCGCTGTCCTGCCCTTGGCCCAGTCCTGCCCGTTTTCTGTCCTGGCTGCTGGTCCCAGTAGTTGCGACACTGAGCATGCATCACATTCTGATGTGGTTTCCGGTCTCTTGCTGTACAGTCACACTCGCAAGTTACCAGGTGGCTATAGACAGCGCAGTCAAAGCACAAGCCATCCCCCAAACACACGCTGACTGAGACCCGATGCTGGCAACCCAGCAGCAGGCTGAAAGCAGACAGACATGTATGGGATTGCACGCTATATTGTATTATGCTATATGGTGTTGTCTTACGCTGTATTGTATTGTGTTATGGTATATTGCATTGTGTCATGATATATTACATTGTGTTATGCAGGACGCGGCGTGCACAGGTGATTGCATGCAGTAGTCTTCTTCACCATGACCAGAGGGCCTGGGCTGCAGATGCTGCTCCCAACTCAGAGGAGCTGGTGTGGGCCAACCTGGGGTAAGCCTCAACACACATTCATGACATGTAAGGTGTACAATATTAAATAATTGAAACAGTCATTCACGACATTCATGCACTTGATGGCTTTTCAGGAAGAGGTTCGCTGACTCTGACGAGCATGCAATACATTGTGCAACAGGTAGAATACAATGTCAGTTTGAGTGTGAATAACATGTTGCAGAAACACGTCAATTTGTTTGGGCAAATCTTGCGCCAGGCTGAACAAGCATCGTGACATGAAGCAAAGCATCAGAGTGAGTGCAAACCAAAATGATGTTTGCACACACAAAGATTCAAGGCTGCTTCAATTTACATCTACCTTGCACTCGTTAAGAAGGCGGGATCATTGGCAGTGTTAACAGCATATGTCATGTTGGCTCCATGGCTGCTTGTGTGAGCAGCAGCGCTTACACTCTTGCCGACATGGTAGCAATGATCTGCAAACAAAACAACGCAAGGTGCACGACAAAGAGTGTCTGAATGCGCCGCATGCTTGGCAGGTGGAGAAGCTGGGAACGCCAGTTGCGCTTTGTGGCAGTGTGGGGCGCCTTCTTTGCCTTGGCGCTCTTCTACATCATCCCCATCACTGCAGTCCAGAGCCTCATCAATGTAAGGCCTTACTTCACCCTGTGTCTGTCTGTCTGTCTGTAGGCTTGATTGTCAGTCAACTACTGCGCCTGTCTGTCTGTCCGTCTGTCATCTTTTATGCCTGTGAGTGTGTCTGTTTGTTTGTACCTTTGTTTTGATTGATGAAGTCACGCCTGCGTCCTCTGAGTCTACACCCTTATCTCTCCATGCACCAAACCTTATCTCTCCATGCACCAAACCCTGTCTCTCCATGCACCAAACCTTTCAGACCCTGACTGGCTGCTTCGTCCATAAAGAAAAAACGCTTTCATGTCTTTCCAAAAGCAATCATGAAAGCCATGAGTGTTGCAATGTAAGGCAAGTCAACCAGCATGCACTTGACATACAGAGTCCTCATCAACTCTGATTGGTTGCTGTATCAGAAAGAGCCTGATCAAGAGTCTGTTGATGCCACAATGTTCAGGAAAAGTTTTTGAAAAGTTTTGGAAAAACGAATGTTTGACCAATGTATTTGAAAAAGTGCATCTTTTCAATACTCTGTACACTGCAGGTGAGCAGGCTAGAGACCACTCCTGGATTGAGGACTCTAGCAAACCTGCCGGTCATCAACGGCCTCATCACCAGCTTCCTGCCTTCAGTCATCCTGCGCATCTTCCTGAAGCTGCTGCCCAACCTGCTGGGCTTCATGAGTCATGTGCAGGGCATGACTAGCCTTAGTCAGGTTGATTTTGGTGTGCTGCGCAAGTATTTTATCTTTCAGGTGTGACATGCAGCTTAATGTTGTTCCATGCCTGATCTCAAAATGTAAGATAAATACAAGGCAACTTGTCACAATGCTGTCTGAGCTATGTGTGCAGAACATAACCCAAGTGCTGCATTTTGTGTTTGTGCCTTCTCCTCTACTCTGATTGTATACTATGCACCATCAGGACATGTGCACATACGACTGGACATGCCAATGTACAATAGGACATGTTGACATACGTTACCATTATGCTTGCCTTGCTGACTGCTCTCCTAAATTTGCCTCTCAAACTTGCCGCACGTGAAAAGTTTTTGTGTATGCAGGTGCTTACTGTCTTCTTTGGGTCCTTCATTGCCGGTAGTCTACTGAACCAGCTGAATGCCATCATCCATGACCCTACCACATTGGTGGACATCCTGGGGGAGGCTGCTCCTCAAGTGGCAGTCTTCTTCATGACATACCTGCTACTCATGGTAGGCTGTTATAGGCAGATGCCCCTGCTCTTCATGCTTAGCTACTTTTGTACATGCAGCTAGAACTGATGGTTAGTGAACCAAAGTTTTGACGTGTCTGTATTGCAAGGCATCAAGCAAGCTGACAGGCAACGTAGAAGCTGCAACCCCTACAATTTTGAACTTAAGGCGTATATCAACAGAAAAATAGTTCCTTGTGTTTTGTTGGTGAATCAAGGGGGGAAAAGATGAACTGCCGTGAGTCCACTTCCTGTAGGATCTGGGCAATTCAGGCAACCAGGACGCGTGTCCACAAGCTGGTTCCACACCGTCAATTGTTTTGGTTGTTGATGTGTTCAGCAGCTTGCCGCCATTACTTACAAGCAGAATCTTGCGCCAATCAGAAAGCCAATATAATGCTGTTGTCTCCCAAGCTTCTACACCCAAACGTGGCTGTCCCCTTGCATCCAACTTAACACAAAAGGTGATATGCAGTCACTCACGGTAAACTCCCATGTCACACACGGTGATGCATCTCATGTCACACATGGTGATACATGGTAACACATGGTAACATCTCATGTCACACATCTGCAGGCATTGTCCAGTAAGCCAATTGGTTTTCTGCGCTTGGTCGGCCTCTTGGGTTACTACATCAAGTCAGGCTTTGCATCCACAGCTCGCGCTCGCGCCCGGCTTTGGCAGAATCAGCAGATGAGCTTCGGATCAGACATCCCTGACCACACAATGTCGATCCTGCTGGGGTTGGGGTTCAGCGTGGTAGCCCCCCTGATCGCCCCCATTGGGCTGCTGTACTTTCTGGTCATGCTGCTGATTGGCAAATACCAGATGGTGTATGTCTTCACGGAGAGCTACCAGAGTGGGGGCAAGGTAAGATGCAAAGCATTTCACGCAAAACTCTTGACTTTGTTTTTGTCTCATATATCAATTTTGTTTTTGGTTCAACTTTTGATGTCATAAATGCAGTCATCTGCTGTGACATTTTCTTAGACTCCCCAAAAAGTGAATGCCTCCAATCTCTCATTGTAAGCGCAATGCCTCTCAGTCAAACAAAGGTATCCATCATCCATTAGTCAAACATGTGATCACACATTCCATTGAGCTCAAGTTCTGCATCCTGGGAGTTGCACGTGACAGTTGGTCTGAACACTCAAATTCTGTAGCCTGTATGTCTCTTGCAGACTTGTCTTGCACGTACCTAGCTCGTGATGAGGTAGAAAACCTTATTATCATTATTACTATTAATAGCAGTATATCATTGTGTGTCTCTTGTAAAATACACTTAAATGCAGATCTGGAGGCAAGCCTTTGACCAAATCATTGTGGCTGTCCTGATCTGGCAGCTGCTCATGATTGGCCTCATAGGCCTCAAGAAGGCCCCCATCCAGGCCGGCATGCTGGTGCCCCTACCCATCATCACCATCATCTTCAGGTGATATTCTTGTTTGAGTTTGTGTTAACGGGTTGTCAAGACCAGAAACAAAGAGTTCAGGGTGAGCACGAACAAGTCAAGGGCAATGGTGCACTGTCAGCAGACTGCTTGCTTGCAGCCGCTGTGTAAGTTGTCACAAGTGCTCTGTGTGTGGTCATGACTACATTTTTACGCTGCAGTCATGATATGACACATTTGTCACAGTCTGCTCAGACCTGACTTGCAATGACCGACCAGCGTTCGTGTCCTTTGCAAGAAGAATTCATATGCATTTCTGCTCATAGCTGGTATGCATGAACACCACCCTGCTTGTCTGGCTCGCATAGACCTTCACAAATCAAGATACAAGAAAGGACAGAAAACAGGAGGGGAAACGAGGTAAGTAAAAGCTTCAACTTACTTTGCATGCTTTATGGACGCAGCAACAATACTTCCCATCACCACTACCCCCAAAACAAACATTGCTGGCAAGTAGCAAACCAGACTGTGATCATTTGGTGGTGATCACTCATGGTCCTTTGATGCAAAAAAGAAAACAAAGAAGCAAGTGTTTTTTAATAGAATGTTCGCTTTGTTTTTTGAATCCAGAAATTGGTGAGGAAATTGTTAGCTTGCCATCTTGCTTTGGTCCTCTGCCGTCCTTACCCGCCGGGCTGCTGCCTCAGGATGGCCATGTCAGAACCCTGACAAGCATAGACCAGTTTTCTGGGCTTTGTCTTTCCTGTTCTCATCCCTGCCCTGCAACATCAGATGAAGTGTTGTTGCAGCCTTGCCTGCAACGTGTGTCACAGCAGCTACTCTGCTGAGCTGCACAGAGATGCTCCTCCAGGCGCTCATCAATCGAAATGGAATGAAATGAAACAGATCAGCTTGCTTGCCGTGGACAACAAGTAAACAGGGCGTTTGTCGTTGTGGCATCAGCTATTGAACAGCCCAAAGTGACTCATTGGACCTGTTTTGACATATGCCTCTGATGTCAATGCATGAACACCATCCTTCACAGAGACTGTATTGCCTGGCATGCAGAGTCTTTCCAGGCATCTGATATGTGCTTGATGGTACGCAGGATTATTGCAGGCAACCTGTTCATGAGGCCACAGTCAATCCTGTCTCTAAGGGGAGCTGCGGATCTGGACAAGAGGGAACAGGTGATCCTTTTCTTGAGCCCTTGTGTGCATACCTGCCTTGATGCCTTGTTACGGTGTCAGTGTTACGGTGTTATGGTGCTGATGCTTTGTTCTGGTGTTACAAGTGGACATGACGACTGTTCAACATCAACTTCAGCTTGCTTGCCTTGATTGTGAGAAATAAAATCAATAGTAAAATCTGCTCTCCAGCTCATGATGAGCTGGGTACGTGCAGGACAAGTCTTGTCTCTCCAAAGCAGTCTGTCTTACGCATCTCTATAAGCTCTACCAATCCGAAAGGTTTGGTTGTGAGTGTGTATGACGATGTATGACAAACTGGCGGTCCAATCACAAGTTGCCGGGCATGAGCTGCATGGCATCTTCACTATGAGGTCTACTGTAGACTATACCTGATCTCATGTTTGAGCAGCAAACGTAATGGGCACAATTGCCTCTCATGATGGTGATTTGTTGAGCTTCTATGTTGAGTGGCAGCCAGGGTCGTTTTGACCTGCTTTGTGATACAAGCAGATAGCTCGTAAGCTGGCTGCTTACAAGTCTGTCTGAACAACGCTATAGAGGAAACTTGTGTGAGCTGCTCATTCCTAGGATCACCTCCCAGGACTAATTGTTGAGATGAATCTCCAGGACTATGCTGCAGATTGTGTCATACGCTAGCCTGCTGCTAGACTGCCCAAAACTTGAACTCAACACTTCAGGTCACACCAACTTGTACCAGTCACCAGTCATTCATCCAGGCAACGTACGACTTCCAGCATTCAGCTTCTCGGTCAGCAGCTTGATGACTGATGCAGGAGGCAGGTGCCAGGCTGGCTGCTCAGAACCTGGAGAGGCAGGTGGAGCATGAGAACCTGTATGAGTCACCGGCTTTCAGGGTTAGTCATGAGGGCCTGGAGGAGCTGCTGGCAGAAGTGAAGAGGGTGGACGCCCTCATCATGGCCAGACCCCCTGGCCACCCCGTAAGCCCTCTTCTTTGGCTCAGACGTTTCTGAGTTTATATTTCCAGTGTAGGGATGACGTGTCTGAAATAAAATAGACGTTTTGGGATTGAACAGAGCTTCTTTGGCTCTGAATGGCCACCCTGTAAGTCCCCTTCTTTGGCTCTGAATGGCCACCCCGTGAGTCCTCTTCTTTGGATTTGAAAGACACTGATAGCTGAAACATCTCCACGACGTGAGAACCCGTTTTTACTGTCCCCAGACGTTTCTGAGTTTAGATTTCCAATGTACGGATGACGTTTCTGAAATTAAAATAGACGTTTGGGATTGGAAAGAGCGCTTCTTTGGCTCTGAAAGACACTGACAGCTCGTGACTGGATGCAACCTCAGGCATATTGGGGATGCAAGCCTTCTTCATCTCTAACAGGACATGAGAACACCATGGCCGCTCTGTAAGCCTTCTTCTTCATCATGTAAAGGCATTGGTAATCAAAGACCCATGCAGCGTGAGCCAAAAAACAATTGCGGCAACAAAAAGTAAGGAAGTTCCCTTTAGTAAATCATATGAATGAGTGTGGTGTGCTCTGCAGGATGTTGAGGCAGGTGCGGGTGCAGCCTCTGAGGAGGAGCTGTCAGACAGTGAGGAGGAATTCCACAGTCAGGTGTGTATTACGGCTGTATCATCAGCACAGACTTACATGTGCCTGTGCACCAGACTTGCTTGCCCTGCACAGATGGCTTGCCTTTTTTGAAAGTCCCACAGGCGCCATGCATGAATATACAATGGCATGCTTTGTTGCGCCGTTGAACATCTCATCTCTCTCTGCTGTATGTCTGCAACTTTACATGCTTTTTGTCGCTATTCAACATCTCATTGTGTCTGTTTGCTGCATGTCTGCAATACTACATGCTGTGCAGTCCTGCACATCAGCTGCAAATTGGCACTGGACTTGCATTGACCTATGTGGCTGTTGCTGCATTGGCGCTGATGGCTCCATCATCAGTTCAGTATCCTTGTGCAGCGTTTGATCTATAAAGTGAAAATTCTAGAAACATTGAAAAAGCCAATGTCATCACATCTGCTGACACTGGCAGCCATATGTTGCCATATCATGACAGGCTACCATCATCGTTGGGTTCAGGATTTCAGGCTAAGTCCTCAGCCCTGGAATGCATACAGGGGAATGAAGAGTTCTTCCCAGCAAGCAGCAGCGCCCTTCCTGACGAAGCACTTCCACCAGAGGTGCAGGCGCTGACCAGCAACCCCCTGTACAACCCTGTTGCAGCCAGTGAGGCGTCAGCTACTTCTATGACTCTGCCACATGATCTGGCTGCAAATGCGAGCACGAGTCAGGGCTCGTCACGTGCCAATATAGGCCCTCAAGGGGCACAAGCAAGCAAACGATGGCCCTGGCAATAGGGACTTTGACACAGCTTTCCCAGGTGGTGTCACCCAGTTTTAGTCAGCTGTTTTTTCAAATGAATCTGAGAATGACTTCCCAAGCTTGCACCAGTGAGCAAGCTTGATGAAGTGAACGGATCAGTGTAAGTAGTCAGTGTTGGTGCAAAGCGTGTCCAAAAGCACTCCGGTGTGCGGATGCATAATGTTGTGTTGCTGTATTTTGCTAGCTTTCGGCGACTTGGTGTAGTCAGTGTACTAGGTTTTGACAGTGGTCTTACTATTAATGCAGGAGCAGGTAGTCTCAAGCCAATTAGAGGGCTCCTTTCTGACATTGTGAAGCGTGTGTTTTCTAGCCTGCCAATATCAAGCCAACACATCTGACAGCCCATTAACCTCCATTGTAGCTCTGTAGGCAGATCAAGCCATGTTTACGCTTCCGTGTTTTGTGACATATCTCCATAAATAGTGCAACAAGCAGAGATGCATTTCCTGGGTACTCCTTTGAGCGCCATTAGGGCAGGTCTGGGTTCAGTGACAATGACATGCAAGCCTAGGACTTGCAGGTCTATCTGTCTTGCGATGTGTTTGCTATTGCATACCTGCAGTGCCTTTCAATGTACAGTCTGTGAGAGCTACATGCCACACAAGTCTGTACTGGATATAGCCAGGCAGTTGCTAGTCATGCACTTCAGCTGCATTGTTGTGTTCTCAACAATGTCAACATTTCTACTTGCGACTGCCAAAACTATGTTTGCAGCATAATGCAGCAACAGGATGCATGCAAGTCTCCTTGCAACCAACGACTTAAAAATCATCCGCCTGATCAGCCATGCTCAAGGCTAGTTGTGAGTTCTTATGCATGCAAGCCATGTCCACACCTGTGTGACAAAGCATTAGATGTGCAAGCGACTTGACATCAGTCAGCATGTTACATGCACATTCTTTCATATGCAGTAAAATGCATTACCGGTATATCATCCAGTGAATGATGTGAGGGTGGAACCCACATGTGTAAGCATTTGCAAGTGTGGAAAATCTACTGACATCCTAGTACTACGGTATCATAAGCTGATCAGTCAGATATAGACATTGTCAGAAATAGATGCTTCGACTTCAGTTTTGCAGAACCAGAAAACAAGCTCGGCTGTTTCAACATAACCTTTGCTGTCCAATGTACTCTCAGACATGAATGCAACAGTACTGTGCAACTGTTTGCACCCATTCACTCACGATTTTGAATGTCAAACATACATAAATCATATCCCATAAACAGTGTCATGCCCATTTGCAAGATTGATTGTACTCGGTACAGGCTTCAAGCAGCATGCAGTCAGTGACACCCGTCAGTGACGTATGGCGCTTCGGGACCAAAACATACATATACACAGTGGGAGATAGCCCTTCACTGTTGTGAACGCCAGCTGTGAATGGGCAAATCAGAACAGGTACAAAATGCAGACGTTACTCATGGACCGCAGCAGGTTTGGCCACAGATTCATTGACCACCCAACAACCCACCTGTCAGTGAATTTTGAAAAGGAACCCATGGTCTGATGCACGCCGTTGTTGTGGTCCACACTAGTCTGAGTGCACATTGCTACTCCAACAGCAGCACGTCAGCTTGGTAATGCATAGCAGAATGATGCTATGCCTGGCCAAAGATATCTTGCGGGCGCACTTCATGTAAATCAATGACCAAACCAAGCTGCTGCCCAGCCTGTTGGGTTGAGTCAGCCGTGTGTCGCCCCAAGCTTGCACATTGGGTGGTGCCTGCATTGAACAGCTGTTCACTTTGGACAGCATCTGCCATGACAGCAGCATCTGCCATGACAGCAGCATGCAGCTGTTGCACAGAGGGCTGGCCGGCCTGCTCTGCCAGGAAGTTGGCAAATCCCACCACATCTGGGTACAGTGGGAATGTGTGCACTGTGGCTACACAGCTCTGCCACAGCGACCCCACCTGCCAACATACACCAGGCAAGTCAGGGAACAAGAATAGGCAGAAGTTTTATCATATTGACAAGCAGGACACACTTAAAACCAGCTGCAAGCCGTCCGTGCACAACATACTATCTTGTGAGCTGGCTTAAATGTGTCCAGGACATATTTGAGTCAGCAGCAAGCCTTTCGTACACAACACACCGTCTTGTCAGGCTGTGTTGTTCTGCAAACCAGAGTCCATGTGGTACTATGCCATGCCATGCAGGGCAGGTAATAATTATTGAATGACCACGACATGGCCTGCCTGTCATGTTCTAAGACATGCCATGATCTAATGCCTTTCTGTTATCTCGAGCACGTTGCAAGCAAGTGAGAGCTGCAGTGTAACATGCATGCAATGCAGTGTGTAATTCCTGTAAGGCTAGGAGATGCTTCATGGCGGCTCACCGTGAGGCTGACAGTGCCCGAAAACTCAAACAACAGCTCATCTTCCTCAGTCACACATTGCTGCAGCTGCTCTGTGATCTCTTCCGTGACGCTCAAGCGAGAGCCGATTTCACGTGAGTCATTGCCCAGCAGCTGTGGTGCACTCTGCAGTTGATGCAGTAGCTGCTGCCGCCTTTTACACACACCAGCTACATTCATGACGTACTCACGCCGCAGCTTGAGAAAGTTCTCTAGGGCACGTGGCTGGATCTGCATGACACGCTGCAAGGCAAAAGTTGAAATGGGCATGTGTGTATACTAGAACTGCTGCAGACCTAGGTGCATCACACACTGTGACATGTGATCAGCCCATACACATTATGACCCCATAACAAAGGCAAGATATGCTGTGAAGGCACTGACCAGCATACACAGGCAGTTCCAGCACAACATAGATCAGGCAGCTTGCTGGCAACATTTCTTTGGACGCAGTTGGTGTTTGACTCTAGGAAAAATGCAATCAGCAACACCACACAAAAATTCATTATCAAGACATGCAGCAAAGGCCACATCAGCTGTACTGCCACGCTGATCATTTGGGCACAGCATGTGGGTGAATCAGCATATGAGCCAGACTTTTTACAGAAGTGTCAGAACTGCTAGGCAACCTCTGATACCAAAGTCAGATCCTGCTCAGTAAACGGTCAGCACACTTTTTTGCCCCCTTAACACTTCCCAAAGAAATCATGATCCTTCCTATCACAAGCTCTGTACCTTACATTAGACCCCCAGTCTCCTCCAGAACAACTTGATGCTTGGTGAATGGCGACATGACACAACATTTCATAGGCCTATGTTGCTCACCTTCAACTTTGCCCAATCTGGGGGGGGCAAAGCCATGGTTGCATGTGGGCTGTCAGCCAGGAAGGGCGAGTCCACCAGCTTCCTCCACTGCCGGGGTGCCACCCGGGCCTTCACAGAGTACAAGCACCAGAACTCGGTGAACAGCTGTTGCAGCCGCCTACCTGCTGCGCTGTCCATATCCTGACCCGTGCTCATCAGGCAGTGAGCCTTCGCTGTGATATACCCCAGCGTACCGTGAGCACTGTGCATACCTTGATGGGGGTGATACAAACTGTGTTGTCCTGTTGCAGAGTGATGCAGGTTGTACTAGAAACAAGGGCATGCTTGCTCACAAACACAAAACAACTTTCAAGAGGCCTCAAGCTCAGAATGCTTAGCCATGCACCTGTGATGTGCCCATGTAGCACAGCTGCAGTGCGTTGATGAGCATGCATGTTCAAACAGCTCAGGTTCACCAGGAATGCATTGTAGGACTCAACCAACAGTATTGATGGCTGGTGTCAGTGCCAGGCAAAAGACCTGATGCTGAAAGATCTTGGAACAATGCAGACTGCAGATGATCTCTGTTGGACCTCTAGCTTTGGACAACGCATTGGTGTGCTCCCAATGCAACAACCTGATGTTCCAGCACAGGGGAAAAGTTTCAGGCAAGCATTGTGGTTCATCTGGGGAGCATGCAAGCATTGGCAGCTGAGCTGAGGTAACCAGATGGATGTTGTTGCAGCCCTGTTTGCTACATGCTGCAGTATGGGTTTGTGCATTTGTCTCTGTCCTGGGGATTTATGAACATGGTTACCTTTGTACATTGGTGCATCATGTACGAAGTTCAGGTAGAGAGCTTGTGCTAGTGCTAGTGCTTGTGCTGGTGCTACTCGTGCTAACCCCCAATTTTAGCTGCAGATCTGAATGTCTCAAACACAGCAAGATGAGTGCATAAGATGATGCAGTACCTGCGACATTACAGCAATTGATGCACTGGACAAACCAGCCAGCTGCTGGCAAGCTGCTTCTTGAGGTTTTGACAGCTCGCAGGTGAGAATAGCCTTTGATGTCCCGGGAGTTTGCAGCAGTTGACTCAGCACTCCAGAATCACAGGTGCCTGCATTGCGAAACCCAAACTGTCTTTTGTAGCTGCACTTGTTGTTGGGCAGCAGGAGCGCGATGCTTGATGACAGAATAATTTGCATCCTGCTCAATAAGCATTCTTGAATGCTATCTTGCTTGTTCTGCAGAAGAATGGACTTGCAGTAACAAAGCCGGCTGACTCACCTGCATTGCAATGTGATGACTTTGATGTATGGATGTTGCTGTTGTGTATGCTCGTTTTCTCAACTCTGCAAGAGCAGGTACACCATATGCAGCACTCTTCTCCGACTGTATGCGCTTCAGTGCTGCTTTGGCCTCTACCAACTCTGCCTGAAGCCTATCCCATTGGTCCTACAAAGTAGTTTTGATGTGGATAAGTCCAACGGGCCTCTTGTGTCCAGCAGCGGAATGCCATGGGCTCATGCTTTGGCAAGGACGCGATGTTCTCTTAACAATTGAGCTACGCTGTTGAGCAAAACACCTTTTTCCTTTCTCTAAATCGCCTTTGTGACCGTCTACCGAGTGCCCTTGCATGCTCTGTTCTTTTGTTTTCTGAGGAGCGGGTTGGCTCGGCGTCTTGGCTCCCTTCGGCTATGTTGCGAACATCTTGCGCGGGCGTGCACGACCACTGGACGCCGCTGCTACAAGCAAGAGGGGTGTATGAGCTGGGCGGACCAACTGACGGCAGGTCACAGACACAGTCGCTCAATGGCACGTCAGCCATATCATCCAGGAAGTCAAAAAACCCGTCATCTTGGAGATCCTGACTTGTTGTGCATATCTGCTGGCAGGTCGCGAAGTGCACAGGTGGCTTGCGTGATAACGCCTCATCCAGCAATGCGACCTGATAGATCCGTACGCATCACCGATCGCCACAAGTCGACTCAGCGCAATGGCTTCGCACGACTCGTAGAGGGTTTGTAACAGTGGTACTCACTCGCGGTGCGTGCAATAACTGCCGTCAGACATGTTTCTATACTCTGCTAGTTTTGAATTGGGAGTCAGATACACGTTCCCAAGGATACACTGGTTTGCAGAGCTTGCAGAGCTTCTGCTAGTTTTTGGCGACTTGGTGTAGTCAGTGTACTAGGTTTTGACAGTGGTCTTACTATAACTGCAGGAGCAGATAGTCTCAAGCCAACTAGATGGTTCCTTTCTGACATTGTGAAGTATGTGCTTTGCAGCCTGCCAATATTCAAGCCAACACATCTGACAGCGCATTCACCTTCATTGTAGCTCTGTAGGCAAACCAAGCCATGTTAGACATAAAAAGTTGATGCTTCGGTTTGAGACACATCTCCATAGATAGTGCAACAAGCAAAGATGCATTTTCTGGGTACTCCTTGCAGAGCAGTTTTGGCAGATCTGGGTTCAGTGATGACGTGCAAGCCTAGGACTGGCAGGTGTCTTTCTCTCACAATAGGTTTGCTATTGTATAGCTGCAGTGCCTTGCAATATATGTAGACTACTGTAGCTACATGCCACACAAGTCTGTACTGCTTATAGCCAGGGAGTTGACATGCTGTTTCCAACAATGTCAGCGTTCCCACTTGCCAACATTATGGTGCGGCATCATGCAGCAGCAGGATGCATGCAAGTTTTTGTTTGGCTGCCTGATCAGCCATGATTAGGGGGAATTGTGAATCCTCATGCATGCAAGCCATGTCCATACCCATGTGACAAAGCATTAGATGTGCAAGCATTTTTACGTCAGTCAGCATGTTGCATGCACATTCTTTCACATGCAGTACAATGCACTGAATCATCAAGTGAGAAATGTGAGGGTGAACCCCGCATGAGTAAGCATTTCCATATGTGGAAAATCTACTGACCTAAATGCTAGGAGGTCAGTAGATTCTGATATAGACATTGTCAGAGTTCTTTCGAAGTAGCTGCTTCAAATCAATGTCAAAATAGATGCTTCAAATCAATTTTGCAGAACGAGAAAATGATCTCGGCTGCTTTATCTGCTACTTCAATTGCTACCGCGAATGTAAAACACACACGAATAAAATAACTTAGATAGTGTCACTGCCAGTGCGTGCTGATTTGCATCTCACAGACCGTCTTATTGTAATCAGTACAGGCTCCAAGCAGCATGCAGTCAGTGACACCTGTCAAAGATGCATGGCGCTTCAGCTCCTGAATGTACATATGTAGTACGGCATTGACAGGCTACTCCGGTTTAGTCTCTGTTCATTCTTCGGCGCTGCCATGGCTGTTAGGAGAAAGCCCTTTACTGTTGTAGGCGCCAGCTGCCAATGTGCAATATCAGAACAGCTACAGAATGCAAATGCTGGTCTTGGACTGCAGCAGATTTTGCCACAGGTTCATTGTACACCCCACAGCCCCATGTCAGTGATCTTTCACAAAAACTCATGGTCTGCTGCACGCCATTGTTGTGCCCCACAGTAGTCTGAATGCACATTACTAATCCAGCAGTACATCAGCTTGGAAATGCGTAGCAAAATGATGCTATGCCTTGCCAAAGATATCTTGTGGACGCACTTCATGCGGATCAATGACCACACCAAGCTGCTTCCCGGCCTGATGGGGTGAGCAAGCCATCTGTTGCCCCGAGCTGCCACATTGGGTGGTTCCTGCACCAAAAAGGTATTCACTTTGGGCTGTAAATTTCAGTGAGCTGAAAACTTAGGGTTTAGGGTCCCTAGGGAGACTCAAGCTCGCAAAGCTCAGGTGCTCAACTTGAGGTCAAGTGAGGCTGAAAGTGACAAGACTAGCATGCAACTGGCTGCAGGCGCATGAAGTGTGTGAGATGCTGAAGACGCATACCTTGATCCGCAACAACAGCATCTGCCATGACAGCAGCATGCAGCTGTTGCACAGATGGCTGGCCAGCCTGCTCTGCCAGGAAGTTGGCAAATCCCACCACATCCGGGTACAGTGGGAATGTGTGCACTGTGGCTACACAGGTCTGCCACAGTGATCCCACCTGCCAACACACACCAGGCGAGTCAAGAAAGGAACACATGAGAAAGCAGCTGTCATCATGATGCCAAGCAGGACACACTTGAACCAGCTGCCAGCCTTTAGTGCACAGCATATCATCTTGTCAGGCTTTGATCCGTGTTGTTGTGCATGGTACGATGCAAGCAGGGCAGGGCAGGGCAGGGCAGGGCAGGGCAGGGCAGGGCAGGGCAGGGCAATCATTGAATGATCAAGGCATGGCTTGCCTGTCATGTTCTGAGATACACCATGATCTGATGCCTTTCAGTCATTTCATGCATGTCGTGAGCAAACGAGAGCTGCAATGTCAAATGCATGCAATGCAGTGTGAGGGTAGAAGATGCCTCATGGCAGCTTACCGAGAGGCTAACGGTGTTCAAGAACTCAAACAACAGCTCATCCTCCTGAGTTACACATTGCTGCAGCTGCTCTGTGATTTCATCCAGGACGCTCAGACGAGAGCCAGTTTCGCGAGAGTCAATGCCCAGCAGTTGCAGTTGTGTGCTCTGCAGTCGATGCAGTAGCTGCTGCCGCCTTTTATAGACACGAGCTACATTCATGACGTACTCACGCCGCAGCTTGAGAAAGGCCTTCTGGGTGACTGGCTGTACCTGCATGATATGCTGCAAGGAAAAAGCTACATTGAGCAAGTGTGTGTACTAATAACAACAACAACAACAACAACAACAACAACAACAACAACAACAACAACAACAACAACAACAACAACAACAACAACAACAACAACAACAACAACAACAACAACAACAACAACAACAACAACAAC
>JAABUK010001730.1_pt1 | contig 41018 bp, 34 predicted proteins | sample 5559141 | NCBI WGS metagenome assembly JAABUK01 (sample SAMN10711869, study PRJNA513367) | rock metagenome | isolation source: Antarctica rocks | place: Antarctica: Victoria Land, Pudding Butte nord | collected 2016-01-03 | reverse complement strand
GAAACCAGCTTCTTGGCAGGCTGTAGCTACTGTAAATCAATGATGTAGCTTGTAAAGAAAATCGTTTTTTATCATAAACTATTTGTTGTCGAGTACTTATCAGGAATTACTTACGTGGTAGAGATGCTTCGGCAAGCTCAGTATGACGTTCTATTATCCAATCTCAACTACCCTACAACTCCACCAGCTTCTCGTACGTCTCCGGCCGACGGTCGCGGAAGAACTGCCAGGTGGCGCGCACCTCATCAATCAGGTCAAGGTCGAACCCGGCGATGAGCAGCTCGTCCTGGTCCTCGCTGGCTTGCTTGATAATCTGGCCGCGCGGGTCCACGAAGTAGCTGGTGCCGTAGAAGCGGCCCAGGTTCCAGGGCTTTTCCTCCCCTACCCGGTTGATGCAGCCCATGAAGTAGCCGTTGGCCGCCGCGTGGGCGGGCTGCTCCAGCTTCCAGAGGTACTGCGAGAGACCGGCCACCGTGGCCGAGGGGTTGTACACGATTTCGGCCCCGTTCAGGCCCAGCACGCGGGCGCCATCGGGGAAGTGGCGGTCGTAGCAGATGTACACGCCCACCTTGGCATACCGGGTTTGGAAGACGGGGTAGCCCAGGTTGCCGGGCTTAAAGAAGAACTTTTCCCAGAAGCCGCTGGTGTGCGGAATGTGGTTTTTGCGGTACTTGCCCAAGTAAGTGCCGTCGGCGTCAATCACGGCCGCCGTGTTGTAGAGCACACCGGCCTGCTCCTTCTCGTACACGGGCACAATCATCACCATCTGGTATTTTTTGGCGTATTCAGCCATACGCTCGGTGGTGGGGCCGGGCACCGCTTCGGCCGAGGCGTACCACTTAGTATCCTGGCCGGGGCAGAAATACGGGGTGCTGAAAATCTCCTGCAGGCAGAGAATCTGCACGCCCTGGCGGCCGGCCTCCTCAATCAAAGGGATGTGCTTCTGCACCATCGCTTCCTTGATATCTTCGATAGAGCCTTCGCCCTCGGTCATCGGCAGGCTCATTTGAATGAGGCCGGATTTAATAATGCGTGCCATGATTTTTTGGTTGATTGCTGCTGGTTGACTGTTGGTTAATGCTGCTTCATTTTTATCGCCTGTCATTGCGAGCGCAACGCAGTGGAGCGCGGCAATCTTTCCTTGTTGTCCTCTTACTACTAGTTACTACTAGGTTGGTAACCCTAGCGTGAAGGAAAGATTGCCGCGCTCCACTGCGTTGCGCTCGCAATGACAGATAGAGTTAGACTGTCAACTAAAAAGCCGTTTTGCCGCGCTTGATAAACTGCCCGTAGCCGCGCCCTACTTTGGCTTCGCCGTGGTCGATGGCTACCTGGCCGCGCAGCAGCACGGTATCGATTTTGCCGGTTAGCTCCCAGCCTTCGTAGCCCGAGTAGTCGCAGTTCATGTGGTGCGTGGCGGCCGAGATGGTATGCTTCTTCTCGGGGTCGATGATAACCAGGTCGGCATCGGCGCCGATGCTGATGGTGCCTTTGCGCGGAAACATGCCGAAGATTTTGGCGGCGTTGGTCGAAGTCACTTCCACGAATTTTTGCGGCGTGAGGCGGCCCTTCCCTACCCCCTCCGAAAACAGCAGTTCCATGCGGTGCTCCACGGCCGGGTGGCCGTTCGGGATTTTCGAGAAGTCGTCCTTGCCCATGAGCTTCTGCTCCCACATAAAGGGGCAGTGGTCGGTGCCCACCACGTTCACTAAGCCCTGGTTGATACCGGCCCACAGGGTAGCCTGGTCCTTCTTCTCGCGCAGCGGCGGCGACATCACCCACTTGGCACCCTCAGCCTCGTTCTCATAAAGCGAGGCGTCGAGCAGCAGGTACTGGATGCAGGTTTCGACCAGCACGCGCTGATTGCGCTCCGTGGCGCGGCGCACCTGGTTGAGCGCGCCCTGGCAGGTGAGGTGCACGATGTAGGCGTGCACGCCCGTGTAGTTGGCAATATCGGCGAAGCGGCCCGAGGCTTCGGCCTCCGTCACTTCGGGCTGCGAGAGGTAGTGGTAGAGCGGCGTGAGCTGGCCCGCGGCCCGGTGCTGGGCAATGAGCGTGTCAATCAGGTCGCCGTTGGTGGCGTGGGCGGTCACGAGGCCGCCGTGCTTTTTCACCTCTTGCATCAGGCCCACCAGCTGCGCGTCGTCAATCATGAGCGCGCCCTTGTAGGCCATGAAGGTTTTGAAGGACGTAATGCCTTCGGCAATCATCTCCTTGATTTCCAGTTGCGTATTCGGGTTAAAATCCGTCACGGCCATGTGGAAGGAGTAGTCGCCCACGGCGTTGCCGGTGGCCCTACCCTGCCATTCATCCAGCGCGGCGCGCAGCGAGCTACCCTGCTTTTGCAGAATGAAGTCGATAACCGTGGTAGTGCCGCCGTGCAGCGCGGCGCGGGTGCCGGTTTCGTAGGTATCACTGCTGAAGGTGCCCATGAAGGGCATTTCCAAGTGCACGTGCGGGTCGATACCGCCGGGCATTACCAGCTTGCTGGTGCAGTCGATAACTTCCACACCCTCAGGCCGGGGCAGGCCCCGGCCGATGGCGGCGATAGTCTCGCCTTCGACCAGAATATCGCAAATACTGTCCGAGCCGGCCGTGATAACGCGGCCGTTTTTGAGGAGGATGGCCATAGAAGCTTTTGCTTGTGAGAGAACGTCATGCCGAGCTTGCCGAGGCATCTCGCTCGGGGCCGTTTGCCTGACGTTGGGAGTTACTGCCGCACGCGAGATGTCCCGGCAAGCTCGACATGACCGCCTTTTTAAGCGCTTTGCATTAGTAGCAGGCTGCGTCGGTAATTTTCAGCGCCTCCGAAATAATAGCCAGCCCTTCATCCAGCTCCGCTTTGTTGATATTGAGCGGGGGCGCGATGAAAATATAACTCCAGCGCACGAAGGTGTACATGCCCAGCTCCTTGATTTTGGCGGCTACCTCGTTCATGATGGTCATCTGGTCGGGAGTCGCGTTCCAGGGGGCCATCGGCTCCTTGGTTTCGCGGTTCTTCACCAGCTCCAGGCAGCCGAAGAGGCCGGTGTTGCGCCAGTCGCCGATGCTGGGGTGCTGCTTGATTAGCTCGGCCACGCGCTCGTCGAGGTAGTGGCCCATCGCCACGGTGTTTTCGAGCAGGTGGTCTTCCTCGTAAATGTCGAGCACGGCCACGGCGGCGGCGCAGCTTACGGGGTGGGCCGAGTAGGTAAGGCCTAGTGGCAAAGGCTGGTTGTCGAACGACCTGGCAATGGCCTCGTCCACCATCACGGCGCCCAGCGGCACGTAGCCGGCGGTGATGCCCTTGGCCAGGCACATGATATCGACCTGCACGCCGTGGTGGTCGGAGCCGAACCACTTACCGGTGCGGCCAAAGCCCGACATCACCTCGTCGGCCACCAGCAGGATGCCGTACTTGTCGCAGATTTCGCGCACCCGCGTCCAGTAGCCGGGCGGGTACTTGATGCAGCCCGACGTGCCCGACTCGCCCTCCAGGAAAATAGCCGCCACGCTGCCGGGGTTTTCGTAGCCGATGATGCGCTCCAGGGCATCGGCAGCGCGCTGGGCGCACTCCTCGGGGGTAGTGCTGTACCAGGGGCAGCGGTAGAAATACGGGTTTTCGACGTGCACCGTGCCGGGCATGGCCTGGCTATCGACGGCAAACTTGCGGGGGTCACCGCCCACGCTCATGGCGCCGTAGCTGGCCCCGTGAAACGACTGGTAGAGCGACACAATCTTGTGCCGGCCGGTGTAGATGCGCGCCAGCTTGATGGCATTTTCGATGGCCTCGGCCCCGCCCAGCGTAAAAAACGCCTTGGTGAGGTTAGGGGCGGTTATTTCGGCCAGCTTGCGGCCCAGGTCGCCGCGCGCCTTGGTTATCATGCCGGGGTACACGTAGCTCAACTCACGCATCTGGGCGGCCACGGCTTCGGTCACGCGCTGGTCGCCGTGGCCGATGTTCACGTTCATGAGCTGCGACGAGAAGTCGAGGTAGCGCTTGCCGTCGCGGTCGTAGAGGTACACGCCCGCCGCCCGCTCGGCGCTGATGGGGTTGAGGCCCGCCTGCTTCGACCACGAAAACAGCGTATGGTCAAGGTTATCGTGCAGGATTTGCTGCTGGTCGAGGTCGAGGTCGAGGGTAGGTTGCATGGGATAAAACGATAAAAATAAGAACGTCATGTCGAGCTTGCCGAGACATCTCGCGTGCAGTCGTTGCGCATCACCCGACCCAGGTGTGCAAGTCAATCGGCTCCCAGGCTGGGTTCAGAGTATTGATTAAGTATTCTTTCTTGGCGCGAGCCCAGTTTTTAATCTGCTTTTCTCTGGCAATAGCTTGGGTAGCATCGGGGCTTAGTTCGAAATAAACCAGCAGATTGCATTGATAACGACCCGTGAATTTACCAGCATCGCCCAAGCCTTGGCTGTGCTCGTATAGCCGCCGCTCCAAATTATTGGTAACGCCGGTATAGAGCACTGTTCGGGCCGGATTGGTCAGGATGTACACGTAGAAACTCACGGACTAAATTTTCATTAACCGTCATGCCGAGCGCTGCCGAGGCATCTCGCGTGAATGCTCCCGCACGACTCGTTCAATGAAGCGAGCGAGATGCCTCGGCTGCGCTCGGCATGACGGCCTGGGTAGACCTACAACCTCCTAGCTCATCCAATTCACCCGCGACTCCGGGTTCCACTTGGTGGTCGTCTTCTTCAGCTGCGTCCAGAATTCAATCGAGCTCTTCCCGGTGATGTCGCAGGCACCGAATTTCGACTCGTTCCAGCCGCCGAACGAGAAGGGCTCGCGGGGCACGGGCACGCCGATGTTCACGCCAATCATGCCGGCGCTGGCATGGTCCATCACGTAGCGGGCGTGGCTGCCGCTTTGGGTGAAAACGGCGGCGGCGTTGCCGTAGGGGTTGGCGTTTTCGATGGCCAGGGCCTCGTCTAAGCTCCTGGTGCGCAGGATAGCCAGCACCGGGCCGAAGACTTCTTCCTGGGCAATGGCCATGTCGGGCGTCACGTAATCGACCACCGTGGGGCCCACGTAGTAGCCATCTTCGTGGCCGGGCACCACGGCGCCGCGGCCGTCGAGCAGCACCTTGGCGCCAGCGGCCTCGGCCTCGGTGATGGAGCGCTCGATGCGCTCCTTGGCCTCGCGGCTGATAACGGAGCCCAGGTTCTGGCCGGGGATAATCTTTTTGGCTTCTTCGACCAACTTACTCACAATGTGGTCGATGCCGCCTACCCCTACCATCGTGGAGCCGGCCATGCAGCGCTGGCCCGCGCAGCCCGACATGCTGGCCGCCACGTTGGAGGCCGTCATGTCGGGGTGGGCATCGGGCAGTACGATGAGGTGGTTTTTAGCCCCGCCCAGCGCCACGCAACGCTTAAGGTTAGCGGTGGCCCGAATGTAGACGGCCTTGGCGATGGGCGTCGAGCCCACGAACGACACGGCCTGAATATCGGGGTGGTCGCAGATAGCTTCGACGATGGTTTTGTCGCCATTCACCACGTTGAGTACGCCGTCGGGCAGGCCGGCTTCTTTCAGCAGCTCGGCGATTTTCACGGCGCTCAGCGGCACTTTCTCCGAGGGCTTCAAAATCAGGCAGTTGCCGAGCACCAGCGCGTTCGGGATGGTCCAGTGGGGCACCATGTTGGGGAAGTTGAACGGGGCGATGCTGGCCACCACGCCCAGCGGCTTGCGCTCGGCGCGGGCCTCCACGCCCTTGCTCACTTCCAGAAACTCACCCTGCACGAGCTGCGGCAGCGAGCAGGCAAACTCGGTCAGCTCCACGGCCTTCTCTACCTCGGCGCGGGCCTCGTCGAAGGTTTTGCCGTTTTCCTCGCGCACGAGGTCGGCCAGGGCCTTCATGTCGCGCTCCAGCAGGGTTTTATAACGGTAAAATATCTGCACCCGCTCTTTGATGGGGGTAGCCGACCACGCCGGAAACGCCGCCTTGGCCGCTTGCACCGCCGCATCCAAATCGGCCGCGCTGCTCAGGGGCATCGCCGAAATAATGGCGCCGCTTAACGGGCTGAATACGTCGAGCAGGGCCGCCGCCGGGGTGTCGATGGGCTGGCCGGCTACGTAGTTGCGGATGGCGGGATACTTCAACGTTTGCGTCTCCATAAATTACCGAAGGGTTTAGGGGATGCAAGCTACTGGTTTTTCTGGAATCACAAGCTAGTGGGGCACTTATTCAGGCGAAATTTTCGCTGTTTTCAATTAGCTTAACCTACTTTATCCCCTGCCCTACCCCCCGCTGGGAGCTTGAGGCTGCGTCAGCGCAACATATTCGGCTCGCGTAAGGCGGTATTGCCAGAGGTCATAGTACTGGCCGTCGCGCCTGGTGTGCTGCACCAGCTCACCCTCTTTCACCATGCCATTCTTTAACATCACGCGGCCCGAAGCGAAGTTGCTGGCAATGTGCGTCGCGTAAATCTTGTTGAGCCTTAACTCCTCAAAGCCAAAGCGCAGCAGCGCGCCCAGTGCCTCGCTGGCCAGCCCCCTACCCCAGTACGGCTGGCCCAGCCAGTAGCCCGCCTCGGCCCGGTCGAAGCGCCGCTCCGGCGTGAGGCCAATGCCGCCGATAAACTCGCCCGTGGCCCGCAGCTCGATGGCAAAAGCGTAGCCGGTTTGCTGGGCGTAGTTTTCTTGGGTGGCCTGCACCCAGTGCCGGGCATCCTCCTCGCGGTAGGGGTGCGGAATGTTGAGCGTGTTTCGGGCTACTTCGTAGTTGCCAGCCAGGGCCACGAGCGGCGGCACATCGGCCGGGACAAAGGCGCGCAGGTGCAGGCGCGGGGTTTCGAGCTGGGGAAAGGGGGTAAGCGGCATCTTACTTCGTAAACTCGCTGGTAATAATTTTACCAGTTTCAGGGTCAAGCGTGCAGCAAAAGCAGTCCCAGGTAGCTGCCTTCAGTGAGTGACCATCACCCACAAAACCAGTATAAAAGTCACCTAGCCGCCGCGCCTCGGCTATCCATAGCCTACCACCTTCTGCATCGTAAGCGTAGAGATTACGAATGGGGCCGGCAAAGGGAAATTTCATCCAGTCGTAAATAACCAGCAACTTGTCTTCAAACTGCCGCGTTTTGAGCACTCGAAATTCCATAGCCTCTTACTTCTTCCCCCACAGCGGCACGCGGCTTTCGGTGCCGGCGCGCAGGCGGCCGATGTTGGCCCGGTGGGTGTAGATGAGCATGGCGGCCAGCAGGAAGCCGAACCAGACTTGCAGCGGATTGGCGGGCTGGAAGGGGGGTAGGAGCTGCAACAAGGCAAAGGCCACGCCGGCCGTCATGCTGCTCAGCGATACGTAGCGCGTGGTACTCAGCACCGCCAGAAACACCAGTAGCGCCACGCCCACGGTGGCCGGCGCGATGGCCAGCATCATGCCCAGGATAGTGGCCACACCCTTACCCCCCCGAAACTGCGCGAACACCGGGTAAATGTGCCCCACCACCGCCAGCACGCCGCAGGCGAGACGGTAATAAAACAGGTTTTCGGGCGCGATGAGGCCCTGGCTCAGCAGGAAGTTGGGCAGAAAATACGCCGCCGCGAAGCCCTTAAGTGCATCGACCAGCAGCACGAAGGAGCCGGCTTTCCTGCCCAGCACCCGGAAGGTATTGGTGGCGCCCGCGTTGCCGGAGCCGTGCTCCCGAATGTCGGCCAGGTTGAAAAACGCGCGGCCTACCCACAGCGCCGTGGGGATAGAACCAAGCAAATAGGCCGTGAGCAGCGCCAGAATAATTATCAGCATAGGCGCAAAAGTAAGCAGCCCCGGAGGTCGTCCGGGGCTGCTGGCTATGAGTCGCCGAAGGGGTCTTCCTGGGCGTTTTTCTTCTTCTTTTTCCTGGACTTCTTGTCGGGCTCGGGGGCGGGCTCGGCGCTGGGGTCAGCGGCGGGCTCGGCGGCCCTGGCTTTTTCCTTCGCTTTTTTAGTGGGTTCGGGAGTTGGGTCGGCGGCCGGGTCAGCGGGCAGGGCCTTTTCCTTCTTTGGCTTTTTGGTAGAGTCGGTGGCCGGGTTGGGGGTAGGGTCGGCGGCCGGCGCTTTGGCCTTGCCCTTCCTGGCCGGCTCCACGGGGGGCGACTCAACAACACCGTCGCCGAAGGGGTCATTGTCCTTCTTCTTTTTCTTGCGGCCCGCTTCCACGGGCGGTTCACCGAGGCCGGCATCGGCCCCGGTGTCGTCGCCGAGGGCATCGCCCGGCTTCTTGCGGCGGTTTTTCCTGGCTTCGAGCGCGGCCAGGGCAGCTTCCTCGGCGGCGGCTTTCTCCTGGGCAATCTGCTCTTCGGCGGCGGCCGTGGCCTTGCGGCGGGCCAGGGCCTCCTCGGCCGACTCGCCCAAATACGTCTTGCGGAAGCGCGTGCGGAAGGCTTCTACCTCGCCGAGGTCGCCCAAAAACACACCGTACTCGGTAGCCGTGTTCTGGTCGTACTTGGCTTTAGAACTGACGGTGTAATTATACTTCTCATCCAACGACTGCGTAATGAGGACGTTCTTGTCGTAGCGGAAGTAGTAGAACGAGCCAGGGGAGGGCTCCAGGTAGAGCTCCACGTAGTCCTGCCCCTCCACGCGCTTGATTTCGAGCAGGCCGTTCATCAGCGCGTTGAAGGGCTGCTTGCCCACGCCGCCTACCCCCAGCGGGCCCACCGAGTACCAGGCCCGCTCCTTGGCGTTCCAGCGCAGGTCGGCGCGGTTCAGCACCAGCGTGCGCAAGAACCTGGGCGAAAGCTTTTGGAGCGCGTCGGGGGCCGCGCCCATCTTGTGGTCGGCAAAGTTGCGGGCGGCCTGGTTGCCGCCAATCTGCGCCACGTTGTACACGTCATTAGGGGAGTCGCCAATGGCATCAGCCGACGACTTGGTGAGCCTGGTCAGGTTGGCGGCCAGCATTTCCACGCTTTTGGCCGGCATGGTGGCCTCAAAGGTCAGCAGCGTGCGCACCCGGTAAGCCCCGGAATCGGGCGCGGCCACGCCCACCCCGGCCCCGGTCAGGGTGAAGTTCTTGTTGGGAGTCGTGAAGGCCATCGGGCCGCGCCAGGTCAGGTGGTCGGTCAGCTCGTTGTAGGTCAGGGCCGCGCCCTCATACTGGTTGGGGTCGGCCAGGTCCTGGCGGGCCAGCGAGTAGATGCCCGCCTTGGTGTCGTAGTGCAGCATTCCATCCACCTTGAAGAGCGGCAGGTCGGTCGGCGTGGTGGGCCGGCCGAAGTACAGGGGGTAGAGGCCGGGGCGCTCATCCCCCCAGAACAGGCCCGCCAGCAGCGGCTCGCCGTCCTCGCCCTTGGCTTCCTTCAGGTTGATATTAATATTCTTGGGGTTGACCGTGTCGCGCATGGCCACCCACTCTGAGGCTGCCTTGTTCTTACTGAAATTCAGCCGCACGTCGCCCTCAAACGCCAGGCCGCGCCGCTGCGAGTTCAGCGTAACCTCGCCCCGGTAGCCGAGGCGCGGGGCCAGGTTGAAGTGGTCGTCGGCCGCCACTTTGGCGGCCCCGGTCAGGCTCACGCTGGGGGTAGTGGCGGGTTCGTTGGCGGGCTTTCGGCTGGCCAGCGCCAGCAGGCCGCGCTTGCGGCCGGCGCTGGCCGCGGGGTGAAAGGCCACCGAATCGGGCCGGAAGTCGCTGAAGGTGATGGAAGTAGAATCCCCGTTGGCGTACTTAAACGTGTACTTGGCCCGGCCCGTGAATTCGAGCCGCGACTTCAGCACGAGCTTGCCCAGGTAGAGCTGGTGAAACTTCGACACCGAATCCATGAGGATGCGCGCCCGCTGGATTTCCTGAAACCGCCCACCGGGCAACACCGCCAGCCGGCCCGAATCGGGCAGCACCCACGAGTCGGCAATGGCCACGTAGGGCACGCCCCGCGCTTGCAGCTTGTACTTGGCCAGGTCGTAGGTCGCGGCCGTGGCCTTAAACTTGAGCCCCAGCTGCTCGGGCATGGTGGAGGTAAAATACGAGCGCGCCGAGTCGGCCCCGGCGGCCCGCAGCTGCACGCGCTTGCGCTTGAAATCCCAGCGGCCCTCGCTGAGCGAGCTGCGGAAGGCGCTGTATGGCAGGTCAATATCGGCCTTGCTGCCCCCTTCGCGCTTGAATTCGGCGAAGCCCTGCTTCAGGTCGTAGGTAAAGCCCACGTCGTTGGCGACCAGCGCGGGCTTACCCGCCTGGGCCGACTTGATGCTGAGCAGCGCGTTGCGGCCGGCGTACGAGGCGTTCTTAAAGACCAGCTCCTCGGAGCGCACGTAGCTCTGCGGGCCGTCGAGGCGGCCCGCGCCGCCCACCAGGGCGGGCGTCACCAGCAGCGAGCCCTTAAAGGTGTGGTCGGCGTAGAGCTTGGCCACGGCCCCGCCGGGCGGCGTGCGCAGGTGCAGCGAGTCGGTGCGGACCCCCCAGTTGATAAGGTAGCCGGGGGGCAGGCTCACCTTGGGGGAGGTGAGACTGGCCGCGATGGCCCCCACTTTGCCCTCGCCGGTCAGCGAATCGTTATACATCACGAAGCGGTCGCTCTCCAGCTTGGCGGTGAGGTAAGTAACGGTACCGTTCGACTGCAGGCCCTCCGCGTTCAGCTGCACCGTGGCCCCGGCCGAGAGGTGGCCCTTGCCGCCGTAGAGGGGGTAGCCCCCGGCCGGCACGATATGCCTGAAGCCCATTGAGCCGTCTTCCTGCGTGGTGAGCGCCGTTTTGATGGGCGGCAGCGCCGGGCTGTGGAAGGTGCCGATGAAGCGTCCCGTTGAGCGCCCGGTGCCCATCGAGTCGAAGCTGAAGGGCGGCACGTCGAAGTAAGTGGTCGAGTCGTAAACGCCACCCAGCACGTCGGGCTTGTTGAAGTACACGAAGGCCCCCGAAGAGGAGGTGAACGACGGGTATTTGGGCAGCTTCTTGCGGCCCGAGCGGTTGGTGGGCTCGTTCAGATACAGCCGGCCGGTTTGAAATTTATTTTTATTGGTGAGCGTAAACTTGGCCGTCATCGCTATCCCGTCGCTGACCGTCGAGTTGCGGGCCTTCTTATTGTTGCGCCGCCGGATGGTGAGCGAGTCAATCTGCGGCATGTCAATGTAGTAGCCGTCGTAGTCGAAGCGAAAATCCCGGCCCTTAAAGCCGTAAATCGTCGTCTTGACCCGCCCGCCAAAGCTCAGGTCGCGGTTGCGCAGCAGCCGCACCACCCCGCTGTCGGGCTGCACCACCACCGACGACGAGTCGTCGGAAAAGCTGAACTGCTTTACCCCGCGCAGCTGAAGCTGGTTGGAGTTCAAATCGAGGGTAGCGCTGCGGCCCGAGCCGGTCAGCGATTTAATATCGATGTGGTCGAAATCTTTTTTATCGCGGGCCGCGCCCACGTAGTGCCGGCCCTTGCGCAGCAAAATCACGTCCCCGGTCTGCTGGTTGATGTCTACGTAGCCTTCGCGGGCCAGGCCCTCCACCGCCGAGCGCAGGTTGGCTTCGCTGGTGTGGGTAGCCACGGCCACGTCGTGCACGTTCAGCACGTCGCCGTGGCCGTGCCCGATGCTGTAGCCCAGCAGCATCTGCAGCGGGTGCAGGCGGTTGATGCTTTTAAGCTGCTGGTAGCGGGTATTGGAGAAGAAATTCTTGCTCTCAAAATCAGCCGAAACCTGGGTGGGAGTAGTGATGATGCTGAAGTCCATCCTGGGCTCGCGCAGGTTCCAGACCAGCATCTGCGCCCGGATATCGACCTGGTGGTAGGAGTCGGAATACGGCGCGTTGCGGTACAGGCCTTTCTCGTAGAGTAGCTTAAGCTGCTCCTTGCCTTTCAGGTATTTCAGCTCCACGCCGGGGTGGGTAATCGAGTCGCCGGTGCTGGTGTAGAGTGCCACCGCCGCCCGGCCCGCCGTGATAACCGAGTCGCCGAGCACGAAATTGCGCGAGGCCGAGCGTAAGCGCAGCTTATTATCCTGCCGCACCATGAGGTGCGCCAGCGAGCCATCGAGTGCCGCCGACAGCACCTGAGCGCCGGCAATCGACACGCCGCCCTGGTAGCTGATGCCGGTGCCCACGTTTTTGAGCCGCGCATCGTTGGTGAGCGAGATGAAGCGGGGGTAGCTACTCTCGGTGGCGCCCGGCTTGCGGCGCACGCTCTTGTAGCTGAGGGCGCCCTTTATCGGGGCTTCGAACAGGGCCGGGTAGGTCAGCGTCACGGGCTGCGCCGTGAACTCGGGCTTGCTCAAATCGAAGTCGAAGCCCGCCAGCTCGGCCGTTACGGGGTTGCCCTTGATGGTCCAGGCTACCTGGCCGCCCGTGGCTACCAGGTGGCTGCTGCCCGGCGCTATCACGCCGCTCACCTTGCGCAGCAGGATGGAGTCGCCACTGGTGCGCATCATCAGGTCGGCGTCCTTCAGCTCGATAACCGGGCCGCTCACGGGCGGGGGGTAGTAAGCGTCGTAGGCCGCCGCGGCCGAGGGTACGAAGGGCTGGTTGGCCTGGTCGAAGTCGCTGGTGCTGAGCGCAGCGGCCGGTTTGGCGGCTACGGGTTTAGTCGCAGTCTTGGCAGGAGTTTTAGCGATAGCTTTGGCAGGCGCCTTTTTCTTGGCCGGCGCGCCCCAGCCATCATTGGCCGGGGCGCCCCAGCCGTCGCTGGCGGCTTTTTTCCTGGGGCTGCTCGCGGGCGCCCCCCAGCCATCGTTGGCGGTGCTTTTGGCGGCCTTGCTGCCGCCGCTCCACATATCGGCGGTGTCCCAGCCATCGCTGGCGCGTTTTTTCCTGGCTACCGGCTTTGGTTTGGGTGCAGGCTTAGCAGCGGCCGGCCTGGCCGGTGCGGCGGGGGGTAGGGCGGCGGGCCTGGGCGCGGCGGGCGTATCAAACGTGGCGTTGGGGTCGGGGGCGGCAGCCGTTTTGTAGGCAAAAGACAGCTGCCCGCCAGTAGCCCGCAGCGCATTAAAGCCCGAGCGGTACACGTAGCCCCCGCTGAGCACTCGTGCGGTAGTCATCAGATACTTTTCGACCTCGGTAGCCGGGTCCTTCTCCACCGACTGCCCCAGCGCGTCGAGGTACTGGTCCAGCTGCTGGTCGCTGAGGCCGGCCTTGGTCTTGCCGTTCACCAGGGCGCTGTAGAAGGCTGTGAGGTGCGGAATCGGCCGCAGCTTCTTGTCCAGCATTTTCTGCGACAGCGCGGCGATGGTGGTCTGCTGGCTGGCCGTGAGCTGGTTGCTACCCCACAGCTGGCGCAGCTGGTCGCCCAGGGCTTTGGCCCCGGCGTTGTTGGTGGCCAGCATCATCGTGCGCACGTCGATAATGAACTGCTCGGGGTCGGGCGAGAGGTGGCCCGTGTAGCGGGCCACCGCCGCCTGGGCGGGGCGCACGGCGCCCGCTACCCGCCCATCGGGTGGGGGGGCAGCAGGTTTTGTAGTTTGGGCCCAAGCGGGCAGTAGCGGTAACGATAAACAGAAAAGTATACTAGCTAAACACTTCATATAATAGGACTAAAACCAGATTAAACCGGCGTAAAAGCCCCAGGCGAAGCTAAGGCGGCTACAATTTCGTAAAAATTGCTGAAACCCAGCTACGCAGGCTCCGATGGCGCTCATATCGCAGGCCCTGCCGGGTGGCTTCGGCCGTTATTCTGGGCAAATCTTCCTCATAAAACCCACTAAATAAAATTGGGTTCCCGCTGGGTAGCAGTCGGGCGTAGGCGTGCATGTCTTCGAGCAAAACATTGCGGTTGATGTTGGCCAGAATGAGGTCGAAGGGTGCCTCGTCGGCCAGGGTTTCGGCGCCGCCCAGCCGGCACTCAATGGTGCGGCAGTGGTTTTCGGCGGCGTTGTCGCGGGCATTTTCTACGGTCCAGGGCTCCACGTCCACGGCCAGCACCTGGCGGGCGCCCAGCTTTTCGGCCATAATGGCCAGGATGCCGGTGCCGCAGCCCATGTCCAGCACGCGCTTGCCGTGGTGGTCAATATCGAGCTGATTCTCAATCATGAGCGCCGTGGTTTCGTGGTGGCCGGTGCCAAACGACATGCGCGGCATTATCTCGATGTCGTACGCCACGCCCGCCGGCTGGGGGTGAAACGGCGCCCGCACCGACACGCGGTCGGCAATAATGAGCGGTTGAAAATTCTTTTCCCACTCGCTGTTCCAGTTTTGGCGCGTTATCACGCGGTCCGAAAACGCCAGCTCGCCGATGCCCTCGTAGCGACTCATAATCTCGGCCACCGCGTCGCGGTCGAAGGCCTCCTCGGTAGTGTAGGCGCAAAAGCCGGCGTCGTTGTCTTCAAAGGTGTCGAAGCCCACTTCGCCCAGCTCGGCTACCAGCATTTCGGCCAGCTCACGCGGAGCCTGTACGGTCAGTTCAATAAAATCCATAAAGCTGGTAAGCTTGGCAAGTAAGTCGTTGCGCCTCAAGCGCAACAATCGCCCCCCCCCGATACCTCAACGCTTTCGGACGGCGGCGATTGTTGCGCTTGGGGCGAAGACAAAAAAAATTAATTTCCCTTACAGCCCGCGAAGGAGCGGACTTTGGTGTAGTGAATGGCAAAGTCGGCCCGGCTGCGGTCGGTGGTTACGTAGAGCACGTAGTCGGCAAACTCGCGGTTTTCGGCCGGGCACCACAGGCCGGCTTTGTCGGCGAAGAGCTTGTTGGTTTCGTTGAAAACCAGCACGTCGGCAAACGCCTGCTCGGGCTCCACATATACCACGGCAAAGCATGAGTTGGCCCGGCGCGGGTCCATTTCGAGGTACACCGAGCCGTAGATTTTGCATGGCTCGACTGAGCCTGCCGGGTGCGCCGTTGCTCCTACCCCCGCCGGGACGGGCGAGGTAAAAAGCAGCAAAAAAGAGAGTAGCAACGAGAGCATGGCCGGGGCTGCGGGGAAAAGGTGAGGCAGATTTTTGCGGGTTTACCTCATCGCAGGCAAGAATTCTGCCCAAAATGCAAACCCTTCCCCCAGCAGCGCCAGTGCGCTAGAAGGACTTTACAATCTCGGCAAAATCGCGTGATTTCAACGACGCGCCCCCGATGAGGCCGCCGTCAACGTCGGGCTGAGAGAAGAGCTCGCGGGCGTTCTGAGCGTTGCACGAGCCACCGTATAAAATGGTGGTATCGGCCGCCGTGGCCTCGTCGTAAGCCGCCGCTACCTGCGCCCGAATGAAGGCGTGCACCTCCTGCGCCTGCTGGCTGCTGGCCGTGCGCCCCGTGCCAATGGCCCAGATGGGCTCGTAGGCAATCACTACCCCCCCAAATTCTTCCTGGCTGAGGTGAAACAGGCCGGCGGCCAGCTGCTGGCCAATGAAGTCGAAGGTTTCGTCGGCTTCGCGGGTTTCGAGGCTTTCGCCCACGCAGAAAATGGGCTTCAGGCCGGCTTTCAGGGCGGTTTTGAGCTTTTCGGCCAGCAGGCCATCGTCTTCGCGGAAGTGCTGGCGGCGTTCGGAGTGGCCCAGAATCACGTACTCGCAGCCCACCGATTGCAGCTGTTTGGCCGATACCTCGCCGGTGTAGGCACCGCTTTCTTTCTGGTGAAAGTTCTGCGCCCCCAGGGCGGGGTTGCCGCTGCTGCCCAGCAGCTGGCCCACGGCCATCAGCAGGGGGTAGGGCGGGCAGAGGACCACCTGCGGGCGCTCTCCGGGCAGCTCATCGGTGAGTAGCTGCACGAGTTCGGTGGTCAGGGCCTGCGCTTCGGGCAGGGTGAGGTTCATTTTCCAGTTGCCGGCAACGAAATTCTGGCGCATCAGAGAAAGGCTAAAAAGTAAGAAACAACCCACTAGGGTTCGGGGCAAAAGTACGGCACCCAGGCAGCCCTTACCCTACCCCCTCCCATTCGCCCAACGCCACCCGGCCGGGCGCGCGGCGGCGCTGCCAGCCCGCCAGCGCGGCCCCCACCAGCAACGCCCCGGCTGCTCCCAGCGCCGTGAGGGCCAGGCCGGGCTCGGCGGCGCGCTGGGCCTGCCAGGTGCCCACCAGCCCCCAGGCAATGGGCAGCGGCAGCAGCGCATCGCGAAAGTGCCAGGCCAGCGCCACCCCCAGCCCGGCCGCCACCACCAGCAGCGCGTAGCAGCCCACCAGGCTGGTCGGGGCCGACCACACCAGCCCGTGCGCGCCGAAGCCATCGCGCAGCCCGAAAATAAAGTTGAGCACCGTGGCCAGCATTATCCAGCCCAGGTACAGGCTCAGAAACCACACCGGCCAGCCGGGAGCGGCCCCGGCCAACACCAGCCGCCGCGCCCGGCCGTAGGTCTGCACCAGTAGCAGCAGGATGAGCAGCATCACGGTGAGGCTAACCCCAATAAGCTCGTAGCTGAATACCAGCGTCCAGGCCGTGGTGAGCAGCACGGCGCGGGTCAGCAGCGAGTTGAGCTGGCGGGGTAGGGCGGCCGCTCGCCGCGCGGGCAGCAGCTGCCACCCGGTGTACACCACCAGCCCCGTAAAAATGACGCCCCAGATGCTGAACGCGTAGCCCGCCGGCGTGAGCAGCGTGGGGTGCCGCGCCGACATGGCGCCGTTGCTGAGCGCCCCGGCCGGTGGATTAGCATTGTATAAATAATTGATACACAGGCAGCCGACTACGGCCACCGGCAGCAGCCAGCGCCACAAGCGGGTGGCGGGGGTGTTGGTCTTTTCCATAGCCCACCTGTACGTAAGCGCTGGAAAACAGCACTTCGGGCAATGGTCAGGGCGCCGACGGCTAGGCAATCCGGCCCGCTATACGCGGGAGGCGGGTAGGCGGACGCTATTTTTTATTACCTGTGGCAACTCGATTGGTAATACTATAATAACTAGCCACGTAGTACCGCGTATAGGGTGAGGTTAAGAGTAGTAAACGAAAATTATTCGGCTGGGCTACCCTATCCTCTCTTAACTTGAATCGTAAAGAAGCCAAAATTTTACCGTAATAATATACATTGCCTACTAATCCATTGATTACCGTTACGCAACCTTCCTTACCACCCTTAGCAGAATACACCGCCTACCTGGTCGGCATTTGGGAACGAAACCGACTTACCAACAATGGGCCGCTGCTGCTGCAGCTGGAGGCCGACCTGCGCCATTACTTACGGATGCCTTACGTGCATTTTACCTCCAATGGCACCATAGCTTTGCAGCTTGCCATTCGGGCACTGGAGCTGCACGGAGAAATTATTACGACGCCTTTTTCGTACGTCGCCACTACGTCGGCCATTCTTTGGGAGAACTGCACCCCGGTATTTGTTGATATCGATGCCGATACGTTTTGCCTGGACGCGTCTAAGATTGAGGCGGCTATTACGCCGCGCACCCGCGCCATCCTGGCTACCCACGTGTATGGCTATCCGTGCGACGTTTTTGCCATCGAGGCCATTGCCCGGCGGCATCAGCTCAAGGTTATTTACGACGGTGCGCACGCGTTTGGCACGCAGGTAGCCGGCCGCTCGCTGTTGAGCTACGGCGATATCGCGACCTGTAGCTTCCACGCTACCAAGCTGTTTCATACGGGGGAGGGCGGGGCCGTGCTGCTCCACGACGAGCAGCTGTCGCGGAAAGTAAACCTGCTGAAGTCGTTCGGGCACGTGGGCGATGAGCACCTGATGCTGGGGATAAACGGCAAAAACTCGGAGCTGCACGCCGCGATGGGCCTTTGCCTGCTGCCACGGGTAGCGGGCTTTATTGCCGCGCGCGCCGAGCTGCACCACTTGTACCGGCGTGAGTTGGCAGGGCTACCCCTGACCTACCCCCGCCTGCCACCCGACACCATATACAACTACGCCTACTTTCCTGTCCTGCTGGAAACCCCGGCGCAGCTGCTGCAAGTGAAGGCCCTGCTAACCACGCACGGCATCGACACGCGCCGCTACTTCTTTCCCTCGCTCAACCACCTGCCCTACCTCGACGGGGCGGCGGCCTGCCCGGTGTCGGAAGATGCCGCCGGGCGCGTGCTGTGCCTGCCTTTTTATCCCCAACTAGGTGCCGAGCAGGTGCGCCGCATCGCGGGCCTGGTGCGGGCGGCCGTAGCCAGCGCGGTACCCGCCTAAACTCTAACCGCCCTTCTCTATGAACTTGAATCCAATTAAGGTGAGCGTGGTCGTCCTGGCTTACAATCACGAGCCTTTTCTGCGCCAGGCCCTCGATGGGGTACTGGGGCAGCTAGTGGACTTCGACTACGAAGTAATCGTGGGGGAAGACTGCTCGACGGACCAGACGCGGCGCATCGTGCGCGACTATGAGCAGCGCTACCCGGCCTTGCTCAAGCCCATCTACCACCCGCACAACGTGGGCATGGGAGCCAACTTCCACGCCTGCCTGCAAGCGTGCCAGGGCCAGTACATTGCCTTGCTCGAAGGCGACGACTACTGGACCAGCCCGCTGAAGCTTCAGCGCCAGGTGGCGTGGCTGGACCAGCACCCCGATTTTACTATCTGCTTTCACCCCGTGCTGGACCACTACGAGGACGGCTCGCGGCCCGACGCCGCTCCCCACCGGTTTAAGCAGGATGTTTATACGTTTGATGATTTCCTGACCCCCATCTACACCATCGTGAGCACGAGCGCCACCATGCTACGCAACGTGCGCCCGACGTGGCCGGCGTGGCTATTCACCGTCAAGCCCATTGATTTTTCGCTGGTGCTGCTCTATACCGAGCTGGGCAAAGCCAAGCTGCTGCCCGAGGTGATGAGCGCGTACCGCATTCATGCGGGCGGTATCTGGTCGGGCACGCCGCGCTACCTCAATATCAAGAGCTTTTTGCTGATGTACCGGCAGCTGTGGTTGCACTACGCGGCTACCAGCCACGGCCCCAAGCTGCGCCGCCACCTGTTTGACCTGTATCTGACCACGGCCAACGTGTATGCCAATAGCGGCTTGCCGGCCGAGGCCCGCGACCTGCTGCGCGAGGCCCTGCGCCTGGAGCCGGCGCGGTACCTCACGGACGTGCCGGCGCTGCTGGGCGCCGGCCTGCGGCTGGCCCGCAGCCTGGCCCGGCACCAGCGGGCGCCGGGCAGGGCGGTGGCGGGCCAGGTCTACCCCCTTGCGTAGCCGCTACGCCCGTCGCTGTTCAAAAATTACCCTCTATACTTTAGCAAAAGGTACTTACGAACCTTCTTTTTGCCGGGCTGCTCTTAGTCCATTTCCTTGATGCTACCGCCCTACCCCCCACCCACGCGCCGGTTCAGACTCTACGATAAATTCAAGCAGGTATATACCAAGCAGGTCGATGGTGGTGGCCTGGCCATCTTCCGCATTGTTTTCTGCCTGGTGCTGCTGGCCGAGGTGCTGCACCTGTTCTATTTCCGCCACCTCATCTTCGATGTCATTCCCTTCGTGGAAGGGGCCGAAATCGGCTTCACGACGCCGCTGCTGCTGTGGATGGCTACGCTCGTGCTGCTGGGGCTGGGGCTCTATACCCGCCCGGCGGCGCTAGTCAACTACGGGTTCACGCTGATACTCTTTTCCTCGCTGAAAACCTACGCCTACATGATGACGCCGGTGTACATCGGCATGAGCTTCTTATTTCTGTTTCTGCCCATTAGCCGGCGGCTGTCGCTCGACCGGCTGCGGCTCAAGCTGCGGTATTCCGGCCCTCATTTTCGCTACCAGCCGCCGGCTACGGTCAGCCAGCTGGCGTACTACGTGCCGGTCCTGGTCGGCATGGCGTTCGTCTACTTCGACTCTGCGCTTTACAAGCTCACTTCACTCCTGTGGCTCACGGGCCTGGGGATGTGGGAAACGCTGTCGCTCCCCTACGAAACCCCGTTCAACTACTCGTACCTCCTGAACCAGGAGGTGCTGGTCAAGTTTTTGAGCTACCTGACGCTGGTCTTTGAGTTCTTTTTCCCGTTCCTGTTTCCGTTCCGACGGTATTGGTCGTGGCTGCTGCTCATTGGCCTGGGGCTGCATGTAGGAATACTGCTGTCGTTGGCGGTGCCGCTGTTCGCGGTGGGTTTTGCCAGCTTCTACGTGCTTATGGTGCCGGCTGGCTGCTGGCGCCGCTGGCTGGCGCCGCGGGTGGGGAGCCCCAGCCTCACGTTTTACTACGATGCCGAGTCACTGCCCGGTACCCGCACGCGCGTGTTGCTGGAGCAGCTCGACCGGCACCGCACGGTGCGGTTTCGCAACGCGCGGGAGTTTGCCAGCCAGGAGCCGGCTTTGCGGGACGTTGCTCCGCGAGTGCTGCGCACTGCTGCTTACAGCGTCGATGCCCAGGGCCGGGTTTATAGCGGGCTGGCTACCTACGAGCAGGTGGTGCGGCGCATCTCTTACCTGCGGCCCCTGGGCTGGCTGCTGCGGCTGCCGGGCGGGCGGGCGCTGGGCTGGGCCGCGTATCGCTGGCTGGCCCGCCCGGTGGTGGCCGGGGGTGGCCTTACCCCTACCGCAGCGGGTGAGTTGCCGCCAGGCACTACGCTGCGTACGCTTAAGCTAGCCGGGGCGGCAATCGGCCTGGCTGGGTTGATAATTTTGCAGGGGTTGGCTTCCTATAATACTCCTTTGGTGCGGCTGCTGCGGCGCAACTCCCGGCTGGAGTACACGCTGGTGGGGCGGGGGCTGGCCCGCGCCTCGGAGGCGGTAGATGGCCCGGCCCACAATTTTTTTGGCATCGCGAAGCATCCTATCGCGCTCGACGAACATTATGCCGGCTATGCGCACCTGATTGCCGTTACCTATACCGGCGCGGATGGTGTTGAGCAGTTTTTGCCCATTACGCGACCCAGCGGGCAGCCGGGCGCGTATTTATCAGGGGCCATCTGGCTGAAGTGGACGCATAGCGTCGTTTCGGCCAAGGTAGACCAGCAGCGCCTGGCAAAAGGCATTCGCAGCTTCACGGCTTTCTGGGCCCACCAGCATGGGGTAGACCTGGCCAACTGCCGCTTCAACGTAAAAGTTAAAAAAATTGCCGTGCCTGTTACCTGGCAGCGTGACTTTCTCAACCAGCAGCTGCGTAAGCCCTGGCAAGATGCCGGGTTCGTGACGTGGCACAACCAGCAGTTTGCGGCCCATCTGGCCACTATCGAAGCGATTTAGGCTCGTCTCTAACCTTGTCGTGTTTCCTATTCACTCACTTAATTCCGCGCCCCATCGGCGCCCCTACCCCCCATGCTGATTGTCGGCGCCAAAGGCTTTGCCAAAGAGGTACTGGAAGTCATTTATCAGGCCGATAGCGGGGCGCGAGTGGCCTTTTATGACGACGTTTCCGAGGACTTGCCGCCGCTGCTGCACGGGCAATACCCGGTGCTACGAACGCTGGCGGCCGCCCGAGCGTGGCTGGCGCAGGATGCCCGGTTTGCGCTGGGGGTAGGCAGCCCGCGGGTGCGCCGCCTGCTGGCCGAAAAGCTGCGGCACGCGGGGGGCATACTCACCTCCACCATTTCACCCAAAGCTACCATTGGCGCTTTTGGCACGGCTATCGGCCTGGGTTGCAACATCATGACCGGCGCCGTCCTCACGAGTGACAGTACGGTGGGCGAAGGCGTGCTGATTAACCTGAACTGCACGGTCGGCCACGATTGCGTGGTGCACGACTACTGCGAGCTTAGCCCAGGGGTGCATCTGTCGGGGCACGTGACGCTGGGTGCCAACTGCGTGCTGGGCACCGGGGCCGTCGTGCTGCCCGGCGTGCAGCTTGGGGCCAACGCGGTGGTGGGCGCCGGCAGCGTAGTGACCAAAAACGTGGACGCCGACACGCTGGTAGTAGGCATCCCGGCCAAGGTTATTCGCCGGCTCGGCACGCCTGACGCGGGGTAGGGCGGTACTATGCCGGCGGAAAAAGCGCGTTGTTACTGCCTGAATTTTCAGTTGATAATTGCCAGTTGTTAGTTACATATAAGCCAATAGACTTGTTCCTGAATTAAGTAATCGAAAAAAACGTGTGCCATGCTGAGCTTGTCGAAGCATCTCTACCGCTTCGTTGCGACGATTGGCTTACTGCTGCGGTAGAAATGCTTCGACAAGCTCAGCATGACGGCCTTTTTAACTTTTTGCTTAATTCAGGAACAAGTCTATTGGCTAACAACTGGCAACTCAACTCATTTACTTTTCAACGACTAACTAGTAGCGAACCCCGGCATATTCAGATGCTAGCCCGCACACGCTAAAGCGTATGCTACACAAATAGTCCTTCGACCGACAGGTAGCGCTCGCCCGTATCGTAGCAGAAGGTCAGGACTTTACCGCCCTGGGGCACGTCGGCCAGCTTTTTAGCCACGGCGGCCAGCGAGGCGCCCGACGAGATGCCGCACAAAATGCCTTCTTCCCTGGCCACGCGGCGCGCCATTTCGAAGGCCTCGTCGCGGGTTATCTGGATGGTGCCGTCGAGAAGGTCGGTGTGCAGGTTTTCGGGAATGAAGCCCGCGCCAATGCCCTGCAGGGGGTGCGGGCCGGGCGCGCCGCCGCTGATAACGGGCGACTGCTCGGGCTCCACGGCGAACGTTTTCATGTTTGGGAAATGCGGCTTCAGCACCTCGGTCACGCCCGTGATGTGGCCGCCCGTGCCCACGCCCGTGATGTGCATATCGAAACCACCTTCGGGCGCATCGGCCAGAATTTCCTGGGCCGTGGTGTCGATGTGCACCTGAATGTTGGCGGGGTTCGAGAACTGCGTAGGCATCCAGGCGCCGGGCGTGTTGTCTACTATTTCCTGGGCCTTCGCGATGGCGCCCTTCATGCCGCCCTCGCGGGGCGTCAGCTCCAGGTTGGCGCCGTAGGCCGCCATCAGGCGGCGGCGCTCAATGCTCATGCTCTCAGGCATTACCAGCGTGATTTTGTAGCCTTTCACGGCCGCCACCAGCGCCAGCCCTACCCCCGTATTGCCCGAGGTAGGCTCCACGATGAGGCTGTCTTTATGGAGAATCCCGTCTTTTTCGGCCTGCTCAATCATGCTGAGCGCGATGCGGTCCTTGATAGAGCCACCGGGGTTTTGGCGCTCCAGCTTCATCCACACCTCCACGTCGGGGCGCTCGGTGGCGAAAAGCTTGTTGAGTTTGACCAGCGGCGTGTGGCCGATAACGTCGAGAATGGAATTGGCTTTCATGGGTAACGGGTGAATGAATGGATGGGTGAATGGGTGAATGAAATAGCGCGCGGCAAGCGAGTGGCCTGACAGTCAGTCAGTCACCCAATCAGCCATTCGCCCATTCGCCCATTGAATTAAATGGAAAACATCAGTTCGCCGGCAGGGTCATCCTGCCGGGCCATATGCAGCTGGGCACGGTGATACACCCGCGAGTGCGAGGGTACGCTCTCGGTCAGCCACACGTTGCCGCCGATAATGCTGCGCGTGCCAATGACGGTGCTCCCCCCCAGAATGGTGGCGTTGGCATAAATCACCACGTGGTCCTCGATGGTGGGGTGGCGCTTAAGGCCCTGCAAGGTCTTGGTCACGCTCAGCGCGCCCAACGTAACGCCTTGATACAGCTGCACATGCGCGCCAATCTCGGCCGTTTCGCCAATGACGATGCCCGTGCCGTGGTCGATGCAGAACGCCGGCCCGATGCGCGCGCCGGGGTGAATGTCGATGCCGGTTCGCTGGTGAGCGTACTCGCTCAGCAGGCGGGGTAGGCGCGGCACGCCGCGCTGGTGCAGGGCGTGGGCCAGCCGGTGCAGGGCCGTGGCATAAAACCCTGGATACGTGCTCAATATCTCCGTCACGTTTTGGGCGGCGGGGTCGGCGGCCAGGGTAGCTTCGGCGTCGCGCAGCAGGGCGGCCCGCAGGTTGGGCAGGCCGTTGAAGAGGTCGGCGGCGAGGGTAGCGGGGGGAGTAGGGAGGCCGGGCACCTGGGCCAGCAGCTCAGCCTGCTCAGCCTGCAGGTGGTAGAGCGTGGCGGCGATGGCATCGGTACCGGCCAGTGGCTTGGTGGCCCGCTCGGGAAAGAGCACGGCCAGCACCTGCTCGGCTAGCGCGCAAAAAGCGGGGCCGGGAAGGGCAGCGGGCACGGCCGCATGTGCCCGTGCCAATTGCTCAGCAAACGTTTCGAGGGCGGCGGCAGACACGGCAGAATCATAAGTAAACGAGAGAAACAAGCCTGACACCGTGCAGCGTCCAAGCGGCTTGGGTTTCTTAACCGGCTGGGTTGGCCGAAGGTTTTGCGCCGGCCGCGGCACAACCGCCGGACCCGCCCGGCCGTTAGCAAGGGCAGCTGCCAGGCAGAGTGGCACTCCGCTTGGCAGCTTGCTGCTACCCCCTTACCATCTGCCTGAGACGAAGTGCCACTTCGTTTCATTTACATATTCCTACCACCATGTCTACCCCCAACGTCAACGCCAGCTCCGCTACCCCCAGCACCGACGGCGCCAAGCACCTGGCCGCCGGCCACCACGTCTCGCTTCGCCTCTGGGAAAACGAGCAGCCCGGCGAGCCTAAGCCCTTCAGCAACAAGCCCTACGAAACGGTCGGCTACGTCCTCAAGGGCCGCGCCGAGCTGCACCTCGAAGGCAACGTAACCACTCTAGAGCCCGGTGCTTCGTACCTGGTGCCCCGGGGCGCCTCGCACACCTACAAAATTCTGGAAACCTTCTCGGCCATTGAGGCCACGTCGCCCCCACAGGAGGGCAAGTAGTGAATGGGTGGATGAGTGAATGAGTTTTGAAAATAACCTACCCATTCACCCATTCACTTACCCCGGCTCGGGGCGGGTAAAGAAATCGATGGCCCGGCGCTCGGAGTAATACGAGCCTGCCGGGCCATTTTCGTTGAAGCCCACGTGGCCACCCACGGCCGGCGTTTCGAGGTAGAAACAGGGGCTGGCCGTGGCCGCCTCGCGTGGGTAGCAGCTGGGTGGTAGAAAGGGGTCATTCAGGGCATTAACGAGCAGCGTAGGCACCCGAATACCCGCCAGGTAGCGCCCCGACGCGGACTGCGCATAGTAATCATCAGCCGAGGCAAACCCGTGCATCGGGGCCGTGTAGTGCTCGTCAAACTGCGGAAAATCGCGCAGCTGGTTCAGCTCCGTCAGGTCGAGCTGGCCGGGCAGGTGGGCTGCCTTCACCCGAATTTTCTTGCGCAGTGACTGCATAAAGCGCCGCAAATAAAGCTGGTTTTGCCAGCGGCTGATGTGCATGGAGCTGGCCTTGAGGTCGGTAGGCACCGAAAAAACGGCCGTCCGCCGTATCTGCGGCGGCACCCGCGCCGCGTTCTCGCCCAGGTATTTGAGCGTGACGTTGCCGCCCGCCGAGAAGCCCGTCAGAAAAATCGCCGGGTAGTCTTTCATCTCAGTAGCGTGGCGAATTACTTCGGCCAGGTCGTCGGTATCGCCGAGGTGGTAGGCGCGCAGCAGACGATTGGTTTCGCCGCCGCAGCCGCGGTAATTCCAGGCCAGCGCATCAAAGCCCGCCTGGTTGAGCGCCCGCGCCATGCCGCGCACGTAGGGCCGGCTGCTGTCGCCCTCCAGCCCGTGCGAGATAATACCGAGCCGCGCTGCCGGCCGTGAGCCAGCTACAGCCCAGTCGAGGTCCACGAAGTCGCCGTCGGGCAGCTCCAGGCGCTCGCGCTGGTAGCGCACCTCCGGCACGCGCCGCAGCGTGCTGGCCGCGATGGTTTGCAGGTGGCCATTGGCCAGCAAAGCGGCCGGGCGATAGGCAGAGGTAGTGAGCAGCGGCATAGCAACTTAGCAAACAAGGCGTACTTTTGAGGGGGTAGGAAAATGCAGTATTGGATAGCATTGCCAGCAATTCCAACAAAAATGGCGCCTTGTTGCTCCCAAAAATAAGGCGCGGCCCCGGTGCTCCACTCAGAATTTTATCAGCCAGGCTTTGGGAATTATCGGATTTATTTTCTACCTTTGCCCTCCCAAACGCGAAAACCACAGCCGCCTGGCTGTCTTGTTATAGAATTTCTTTTTTGTCATGGCAAATCATAAGTCGGCTATTAAGCGCATCCGCAGCAACGAAGCGAAGCGTGTACTAAACCGCTACCAGCACAAGTCTACCCGTACGGCTATCAAAAAGCTGCGCGACACCACCGATAAAACGGCCGCCCAGGAACTGCTGAAAAAAGTAACGTCGATGCTGGACCGCCTGGCCAAGAAGAACATCATCCACAAAAACAAAGCTGCTAACAACAAAAGCAAGCTGACAAAACTCGTTAACGCGCTTTAGCGCGAGACGAGTCTAGCGGGGCCGAACTCTGCCGCCCCACCGTTCGGTCCCGCGCTCATCACCAGAAAGCCCCGCCTTCCCTGGCGGGGCTTTCTGCGTTGTAATCACCTGTGTTCGTCAGGAAGTGGATTGGGAAAACGCGGTAGCGATGCCATCCTTCGCGTCCCTGGCTTCTAGCTGCTTGCTGCTTGGACGATAGAATGCGGGCAGCCGCTTCGCTTTTCGGGGTTGCTGGCCAGCATGGCCGCACTAGCTCCCAATCCGGCGGCTACGACGGCCGTGCTTACCCTCGTGGCCGCCACCCAGCCCGGCACCGTGCTGGCGCTCACCGATGCGCTGGGCCGCCGCGTATGGCAGCGCCCGGTGGCAGCCGGCCAAACCAGCCGGCCCGTGCCGCTGGCCAGACCAGCCGGCGGGCCTGTACCTGGTGCAGTTGCTGGCCCCGGCCGCTACCCCCCTCACCTGGAAGCTACTCAAGCAGTAAGCAGCCAACTACGCAGCATTTATCGCCGGTGCTCCTTCCATAGCACACGCAAAAAGGCCACTCGTCGGAGTGGCCTTTTTGCGTGCGGTGACTTCAACCTACTGTTTATAAGCTCCGCGAAAGCTGAGCTTATGCCACGCTCACTTTCACCATATTGGCCCGGCCGCGCTCGGCAATGGGCATGGTGCCGGTGTTGATAAACACGTCGCCTTCCTTGATGTGGCCGGTGGTAATGAGCACGTTGCGGATATCCGCGATGGTGCTGTCGGTGCTGTTTAGCCGGTCGTAGTAGAACGAGCGCACGCCCCACACCAGGCTCAGGGCCGTGAGCAAGGGGCGGTTATCGGTAAAGATAAAAATATTGGCCTTGGGGCGATACTTTGCCAGCTGAAAGGCCGTGTAGCCCTCGTGCGTCACGCCCGTGAGGGCCGTGGCCGCCGTGTTTTTGGCCAGGTGGCACGAGGCCGACAGGATACTATCGACCATGAAGGAAGGAGCGGCCGCGTCAATGGGCCACCACTTGTGGAACATCTTGGGGCTGCGGGTTTCCACGCTCAGGATGGTGCCCACCATCGAGCGGATAACCTCGGCGGGGTAGGCGCCCACGGCGGTTTCGGCCGAGAGCATAACGGCGTCGGCGCCGTCGAGCACGGCGTTGGCCACGTCGCTGGTTTCGGCACGGGTAGGGCGCGGGGCCGTTATCATGCTCTCCATCATCTGAGTAGCCACGATAACGGGCTTACCGACGCGGTTGCACTTCTCAATAATCATCTTCTGGGCCATCGGCACCTCTTCCATCTTCACCTCCACGCCGAGGTCGCCACGAGCCACCATCACGGCATCGGTGAGGGCAATAATTTCGTCGATGTTGCGCAGGCCATCGGGGGTCTCAATTTTGGCCACCACGCGGGTCGTTTTGCCGGCTTCCGCAATCAGGTTTTTGATAAAGCGGATGTCGTCGGCCTTGCGGGCGAAGCTTAGGGCAATCCAGTCCACGTCATTGGCCAGGCCAAATTTCAGGTCCTCGATGTCCTTTTCGGTCATGCTCGGGGCCGACACTTCTGAGTCGGGCAGGTTGATGCCCTTGCGGGGCTTCACCAGGCCGCCGTACACCACTTCCACGTCCACTTCGTGGTCGCGGTCGGTGGCCAGCACGCGCAGCTCAATCTTGCCGTCGTCAATCAGAATCTGGTCGCCGGGCTTCACGTCGCGGGCCAGGCCCAGGTAAATCGTGCTGAGGCGGGTAGCCGTGCTGATTTCCTTCTCGCCGCACACCAGCTTAATTTTATCGCCGGCCTTGATTTCAACGCCGCCGCCCTCTACTTCGCCCAGGCGGATTTTCGGCCCCTGCAAGTCCTGCAACAGGCCCACGTTGGTGCGCATGTCCTTGTTGAGGCGGCGCACCGTGTTGATAACGGCCAGGTGCTCTTCGTGCGCCCCGTGCGAAAAGTTGAGGCGAAACACATCGACGCCCTCGCGGATGAGCATCCCGAGGCGCTCGTAGGTGTTAGACGCGGGCCCCACGGTGGCCACAATCTTGGTTTTGTTGAACGAAGCAGTAGTTGGTTGCATGGATTTTCGAAATCATCCGGCGGAGGCCGCGCGTAAACGGGAGGTCCCTACCCCCCATTTCAGGCGCAACGCCGAAAAGGTGTAAAAGTGAAAAGAGCTGCCGCGAAAAACGAGCACCTTTCGCCAGCAGGAAGGCAGGTTAAAAAATCAGATTTTCTTTGTATTTCAATTCGTTGGGGTCAAACTCACTGGCGTACTGAATGATGGGCAGGGCCGTGAGGCGGTCGAGCAGCTCGGTGCCCGCCAGCTCATCGGCGCCGCCCTGCACTTGCAGCAGGTAGTCATACTCGCGAATATCAGGAGCCAGGAAAGGCTTGGCCAGTACCGAGGGCAGGGCCGCCCGATTGCGCAGCAGGCGCAAGGTAAGCACTTCCGTTCCGTACAGGTAATAGCTGAATGCCAAAGCTCCCTGCTGCACCAGATTCAGCACCAAGTCGGGCTGGCGCACCAGGCGCAGGCGCAGGTAGCGGTTAAGGCTCCAGGCCAGGGTATAGTCGCGCGTGCTGGAAACCAGGCCATACAGCGCGAAATCACAGTCGTACTCAGCCTCCAGGGTTAGGGTTTTCATGCGGCAGCGGCGAATTGCAAAGCTACGGCTTTTGGGGGCGCGCTGGCAGTACCCGCGGGGGGGTAGGCCAAAATATTGTACGCCCCCCACGAAGGCAATTCGCGGGGCAGTTGCGAAAAGGTGCGTTACTTTGCAGGCAAGTTTCCCCTTAACCACGACTGCAATGTCTGAAATCGCCGAAAAAGTAAAAGCCATTATTATCGACAAGCTGGGCGTTGAAGCCTCGGAAGTAACTCCGGAAGCCAGCTTCACCAACGACCTGGGTGCCGATTCGCTCGACACCGTGGAGCTGATTATGGAATTCGAAAAAGAATTCAACGTCAGCATCCCCGATGACCAGGCCGAGAACATCCAGACCGTGGGCCAGGCAGTAAGCTACCTCGAAGAGCACGCCAAGTAGACCGCAGATTTAACGGATTTAACGGATTTCGTGGATACGCCGCTACGCGGCTGACGACGTTTTTTGTGGTTCGTTCGTCTGCTATTCAAGCTTTCCCACAAAACCGGCCGGCGCACTGCCGGGCGGTTTTGTGGTTTCAGCCCGTTTCGTCATCACTTGCGGATAGCCGCGTAGTCAGCCGCGTAGCGGCGTATCCACGAAATCCGTTAAATCCGTTAAATCTGCGATTTTATGTCGTCAATTCGCCGCGTTGTCGTAACCGGTATCGGGGCCATCACTCCCCTGGGCAGCACCGCTCCCGCCTACTGGGAGGGGCTTAAAAATGGCGTGAGCGGGGCTGCCACCATCACCCGCTTCGACGCTACCAAATTTAAAACCCGCTTTGCCTGCGAGGTTAAAAACTACGACCCGGATGCATACTTCGACCGCAAGGAAGGCCGTAAGATGGACCTGTTCACGCAGTTCGCCGTCATTGCTTCCGACGAGGCCATCGCCGACGCGGGCCTGCTGACGGACAACGTGGATAAGGACCGGGTAGGTGTTATCTGGGGCTCGGGCATTGGCGGGCTGAAGTCGTTGCAGGAAGAATGCTTCCAGTTTGAGCGCGGCGACGGCACGCCCCGCTACTCGCCCTTCTTCATCCCGCGCATGATTGCCGACTCCTCGTCGGGCAATATTTCCATCAAAAACGGCTTCCGCGGGCCCAACTTCGTCACTACTTCAGCCTGCGCCTCGTCGAACGACGCGCTGATTGCGGCTTTCAATAACATTCGCCTCGGGCTGGCCGATGCCATCGTGACCGGCGGCTCCGAAGCGGCCATCACCGAATCGGGAGTAGGCGGCTTCAACGCCCTCAAGGCCATGAGCGAGCGCAACGACGACCCGGCTTCGGCCTCGCGGCCCTACGATAAGGACCGCGACGGCTTCGTGCTGGGCGAAGGCGCGGGCGCGCTGGTAATCGAAGAATATGAGCACGCCAAGGCGCGCGGTGCCAAAATCTACTGCGAAATCATCGGTGGCGGCATGTCGTCGGATGCCTATCACATCACGGCGCCCGACCCCAGCGGCTCGGGCGTGGTGCTGGTGATGCGCAACGCGCTGCGCGACGCGGGCATTCCGCCCGAAGAGGTGGACTACATCAATACCCACGGCACGAGCACGCCGCTTGGCGACGGAGCCGAGATTAAGGCCATTGAAACGGTTTTTGGCGACCATGCCACCAGGCTGAACATCTCTTCGACCAAGAGTATGACCGGCCACTTGCTGGGTGGCGCGGGCGGTATTGAGGCGGTGGCCAGCATCCTGGCTATCCGGCACGGCATCGTGCCGCCGACCATCAACCTGCACACGCCCGACCCGGAAATCAATCAAAACCTGAACTTTACGGCCAACGTGGCGCAGCAGCGCGAGGTAAACGTGGCGCTCAGCAACACGTTTGGCTTTGGCGGGCACAACACCTCGGTACTGTTTCGCAAACTCTGACCGCAGATTCAAACGGATTTAACTGATTTCGCAGATACGCCGCTGCGCGGCTGGCTAGGCGGGAGTGGCTGATGTTGGTGCTGATGCTGGTTTTTTGCCTGGCGCATCGGGGAAGATTTATTCACCGCGCTGCCGCTTACCTTACCTTTTTACTTTTACTTATTTTGCTGGTTAGCAGATTATTTCTATTGAAACCCAGTGGCAGCTTACCCCCTGGCTTTTGGCTAACTAGCCAGCCGCGCAGCGGCGTATCTGCGAAATCAGTTAAATCCGTTTGAATCTGCGGTCATGGCGATTCCCCTCTTTGGCCTGTTTCGGCGGCTGCTGGGCAGCGATAAGCAGTTTCGGCAGGCGGTGGCCACCGTTATTGGCCAGGACCCGCACAACGCGCGGCTCTACCAATTGGCGTTCACGCACTCGTCGGTGGTGCGGGCCGAGCCCGGCGCGGGCCGCCACCAAAGCAACGAGCGGCTGGAGTTTCTGGGCGACGCGGTGCTGGGCACGGTAGTAGCCGAATACCTGTTCAAAAAGTATCCGTACGAGCAGGAAGGCTTTTTGACGGAGACGCGCTCGCGCATCGTCAACCGCGAAAGCCTCAATGCCATTGCCCTCAAAATGGGCCTCGATAAGCTGGTGCAACTCGACTCGACGCAGACGCGCGTGGCGCGTTCGCGCTCCGTGAACGGCAACGCCCTGGAGGCGCTGGTGGGTGCCGTGTACCTTGATTTGGGTTATAAGGCGGCCCGCAAGTTTGTGCTGAAGGGCCTGATAAAGCCATTTGTGGACGTTACCAAGCTGACTACCACCACTTCCAACTACAAGAGCAAGCTCATTGAATGGGCGCAGCGCCAGGGCAAAGACGTGCGCTACGAGCTAAGCGGCGAGCCCCGGCCGGGCGGCGTGATGGAGTTTACGGCTACCGTGCTGCTGAGCAACGAAGTAGTAGCCACTGGCATGGGCCTCAATAAAAAGCAGGCCGAGCAGCTGGCCGCCGAGCGCGCGCTGACCGTGCTGGGGGTGTAGGTAGCGGTTAAAAAATCGTCTGTCATTGCGAGCGCAGCGCGGCAATCGCCCCGGAACGAAACCCGCGCTGGTTGTTCTAGTATCGTTCGTTCTGGTGCGATTGCTTCGCTGTGCTCGCAATGACAGACGATTCAGGTCCCTACCCCTTTTAATTATGCGCATCGCCGGAGCCGCCCTTAACCAGATTCCTTTCGACTGGGCCCATAACATTCAGAATATCAGCGATGCTATTGCCCAGGCCAAGGCGGCGGGGGTAGAGCTGCTGTGCCTGCCCGAGCTGTGCCTGACGGGCTACAACTGCGAGGACCTGTTTTTGTGCGACTGGCTGCCGGCGTCGGCGCTGGCGCATCTGCAAAAAATCCGGCCGCTGACGGCGGGTATTTGCGTGGTGGTGGGGCTGCCGGTGCGACTGCACCAGCGCACCTACAACACGGCCGCCGTGCTGCGCGACGGGCAGATTCTGGGCTTCGCGGCCAAGCAGTTTCTGGCCAATGATGGGGTGCACTACGAGTCGCGCTTTTTTGTGCCGTGGCTGGCGGGCGAGACGACAACCGTGGACTATGAGGGCGAAAGCTGGCCGCTGGGCGACCTCACGTTTGAGCACCTGGGCGTGCGGTTTGGGTTTGAAATCTGCGAGGATGCCTGGCGGGCCGATGATGTGCGGCCCGCGTGCCGGCTCATGGGCAAGGTCGATTTGATTATTAATCCCTCGGCCAGCCACTTTGCGATGAGCAAAACGGACCTGCGCTACAAGCTGGTACTCAACGCGTCGCGCAATTTTAACTGCACGTATCTCTACGCCAACTTGCTGGGGAATGAGGCCGGGCGCATTATTTACGACGGCGAAATCCTGATTGCCCGCAACGGCCACCTGCTCAAGCGCAACCAGCTGCTGAGCTTCAAGGCCGTGGATATGGAATGGGCCGACGTGGACTTTGCTACCCCCCTCGCCGTGGCCGACGCTATCGTGCCGCTGCCCGAGCCCGACAAGTACCGCGAGCTGAACCAGGCCATGAGCCTGGGCCTGTTTGACTACCTGCGCAAGGCACGCAGCCGGGGCTTCGTGCTGAGCCTGAGCGGCGGGGCCGACTCGTGCTTCTGCGCCGTGGGCGTGGCCGAGATGGTGCGCCTGGGCGTGGCCGAGCTGGGCGAAGCGGAGTTTAAGCGCCGCAGCGGGGCTTTTGACCCAGCCAAAACCGACGTGGTGCAGACCGGCGCCGGCGGCGCGGCGGAGCAAGTGGTAGTGCAGGATGCAGACCAAGCACTAAGCACTAAGCACCAAGCACCAAACCAAGAGCTCGTCAATCACCTGCTGACCTGCGCCTACCAGGGCACCGTCAATTCTTCGGACGACACTTTTAACTCGGCTAAGGAGCTGGCGGACAGCATCGGGGGGCGGTTTTTTGACTGGACGATTGACGACGAGGTACGCGGCTACGTGGGCAAGATTGAGGGGGCGCTGGGCCGCGAATTGACCTGGCAGACCGACGACCTGGCGCTGCAAAATATCCAGGCGCGGGTGCGGGCCCCCGGCATCTGGCTGCTGGCCAACGTGCAGAACTGCCTGCTCATCACCACTTCCAACCGCTCGGAGGCCAGCGTGGGCTACTGCACGATGGATGGCGACACGGCGGGCAGCATCTCACCCATCGCGGGCGTCGATAAGTACTTCGTCAAGCAGTGGTTGCGCTGGGCCGAAACCGAGCTGGGCTACGCCGCCCTGCGCCACGTGAACGCCCTGCAACCCACCGCCGAGCTGCGCCCGCTGGCCGACAAGCAAACCGACGAGCGCGACCTCATGCCCTACCCCCTGCTCAACCGCATCGAGCGGCTGGCCTTCTACGACCGCCTACCCCCCGCCGGCGTGCTGGCCCAGCTCGTGGCCGAAGACCCGCACGCCGACGCCGGGCAGCTGCGCACCTACGTGCGGCGCTTCTATACCCTCTGGAGCCGCAACCAGTGGAAGCGCGAGCGCTACGCGCCCTCGTTTCACCTCGACGACTACAACGTGGACCCGCGCTCCTGGCTACGCTTTCCAATTCTCAGCGGCGGGTTTGGGGAAGAGCTCGCGGGGCTGTAGCGCAATTACCTTGAGTTAACGTTAAAGACCAGGACTTACGCAAAAGACGTTTGTCATTGCGAGCAAAGCGAAGCAATCGCACCAGAACGACCGGCGCGGGTGTCGTTCTGATGCGATTGCCGCGCTTCGCTCGCAATGACAGACGATTTGCGTAAGTCCTAAAAGACATTACTTTCGCAACTCCATTAGTAATAATATGCTTACCGACCTTCATCAACTGTACGACGAACAGGCGGCCTATCGTCTCCCGCTCTATACAGTGCGGCAAGCAGCGCATTTACTGGGCCTGCCGATAGCTACTACTGCCGAATGGGTTGCCCCGAAGGCGCAATTATTGGTGCGGCAGCCGGAAAGTACGGCATTATCCTTTTTGAATTTAGTTGAGCTACACGTTCTGGCTGCCATTCGCCGCTACCATCGGGTACCGCTAGGCAAAGTGCGCCACGCGGTGCAGTATGTCAGGCAGTCTTTTGGGACTGACCATCCCTTAGCTGAGCAGCAATTTGAGACTGATGGCGTTGACTTATTCATTCGCGAGTTGGATACCGTTATCAACGCCTCACGGCAGGGACAGGTAGCTATTAGGGAATTAGTAGCCGCCTATCTACGTCGTATTGAGCGCGATGCAGCGGGTTTTCCGCTTCGTCTATTTCCGGTGTATCGGGCCGATGTAGAAACGGCGGCAGAAGTACGCAATGCACCCGACCTAATAGCCGTTGACCCGACTATTTCTTTTGGCCGGCCGATTCTCGCCAGCTCGGGAGTACCGGTGGATATTGTGGTGTCGCGCTACCGGGCAGGCGACTCCATTCGCGACCTCATTGCCGATTACAGCTTGTCAGTAGAGGCAGTTGAAGAGGCTCTTCGCTATGAACTTGGATTTGCAGCCTGAGTTCATCTTATTCCTCGACCGAGGTATGTCGGTGAACTTGCTAGTGGCCGAGTTGCAGGAGTTGGTAGTACCATTCGTCCGGCATGATGATATATTTCCGCAGAATACTCTGGATACCGTTTGGCTAACAGCGGTTGGCAAGGCCGGCTGGTTTGTGCTAACGGCAGACCAACGCATTCGCTACAACCCGCTGGAGAAACAAGCGCTGCTGGCCGGGGGCGTCGGCAGCTTTATTCTGGTGGCAAAGAACTTGTCCGGCCGCCAAATAGCGGCTAGCATCGTGCGCGCGCTACCTGCCATGCGGGCATTTGCTGCGCGCACACCTCGCCCATTTATTGCCAAAATATACGCTGATGGGCGGGTGCAAGCGCTCCAGGTGAGTTAAGGGCTGCTACGACCCCGGCGTTACCTTTGTGCCCATGACCGGACTACTCGCTTACATTACCTGGAACGTCTCGCCCATTATTGCTGAAATCGGGCCGCTGCTGCTGCGCTGGTACGGCGTGCTGTTTGCCTCGGGCTTCGTCATTAGCTCGTTTGTCATCACAGATATGTTCAAAAAAGAGGACGTGCGGCCCTACTGGGTCGATGTCCTCACGTTTTACATGGTGGTGGGCACGGTGGTGGGGGCACGGCTGGGGCACGTTTTTTTCTACGACTGGCCCTCGTACCGCGAGCATCCGTGGGAGATTCTCAAAATCTGGCACGGCGGCCTGGCCTCGCACGGGGCCACGATTGTCATCCCGCTGGCGGTGCTTATTTTCAGCTATCGCAATAAGTTTGACTACCTGTGGGTGCTCGACCGCATCGTGATTACGGTGGCCATAGCCGGGGCGTGCATCCGGCTGGGCAACCTGATGAACTCCGAAATTGTGGGCAAGCCCACCGATGTGCCCTGGGCTTTCGTGTTTCCGCGTGATACCGAGCACTTGCAAACGCCCGTGACACCGCTGCCCACCGGGGCCGTGCTGGTGCAGCGCAGCCGCCTGCCCAACGGCGAGGAAAATACCGAAGTGCTGCCCGCCGGCACCGCGCCCGCAATGGGCATGGAAATGGCCGTGCCGCGCCACCCCACCCAAATTTACGAGTCGCTGTTCTGCGTATTTCTGCTCGTTATTCTCTACGGCTTGTGGAATAAATACAAGGAGCGCACGCCGCGCGGGCTGCTCCTTGGCTTGTTCGTGGTGCTGCTCTTCACCTTCCGTATTTTAGTAGAATACCTGAAAGAAAACCAGGTGTCGCAGGAAACGGGCCTCATCGCGCAGTATCACCTCAACATTGGGCAGTTGCTGAGTATCCCGTGCATTATCATTGGCTTGTGGGTATTATTGCGCGCCGGCAAAGACCCCAAGAACCCCTACGGCTACGCCCCACGCGGCCTGGCCGAGGAGGAGGCCGCCGCCCGCGCTACGGCTACTACCAAGTCGTAAGTAAGCAAGTAACTTATCAACAAGTAGTCAGTCAAAAGTAATTGAGCTAAGAGAACGTCATTCCGAGCTTGCCGAGGAATCTCGCTAGCGTCGTTGAACGTCTCCCGAACGATTCCACGCGAGATTCCTCGGCAAGCTCGGAATGACGTTCTTTTGATACTTCTTTATTCCTGCACGAGTACTTAAAAAGGGCCGTGGCACTAGTGCCACGGCCCTTTTTTGATTGATTAGTAAGCCCTACCCCTGCCTACAGCGGCAACTCGTACACGTCGCCCTGCTCGGTGGTAATGAGCAAGGTTTTAGGGTCTTTGAAGGCGGCGCCTTCCGTCTGGCCGGCGCCTTCGAGGCTGATGTGGCGCGGGGTAGCCTTCAGGATGGCATCCCAGGAATTACCGTCCAGAATAAACAGCTCCTGGCGGGCCAGTAGCACGAGGCGGTGGCCATCGGGCGAGAGGGTAGCATCGGTCACTTCGCCCGGAATGACGAGCTTGGTGAGGAGCCTGGCGGTGTAATTGCCGGGCGCGTCGGGCACGGTGTAAACTTTGCAGGTGCTTTCCTGGGCGCGGTCTTTGGTGAAAAGATACACCTGACCATCGTGCCAGAGGCTGGCCTCGCAGTCGAAGTTGCGGTCCTTTTTGCTGGGCGGGAACCCGGTCTGGTCGGGGTACTTAAAGTTGATTTTGGCTACCTGGCTGGGGGTAGCGGGCCGAAAGCGCAGGATGGCCAGGTTCTGACGGTCGTTGTTGTTGTTGCCGCAGTCGCCCAGGTAGTAGTTGCCGCTGGGGTCGCGGCTCAGGCTTTCCCAGTCGTGGTTGGGCGCGCCCAGCGTAAACTCACCCACCTGCTGGCCGGTGGCATCGACGCGCCACACGGTGGGCTGCTGGCCATCATCGCCAAAGGTGAAATACGTGCCCGCCTCGGGCGCGGCGCACAGCCCCGAGCTTTCCAGGATGCCATCGGTGAGCTTACCCACGCGGCGCAGGCCGCCGGGCAGGTTTTCCGCTTCGTCCTTGTGCTTTTTGTGGCCTTTTTTTCCCTTTTTGCCGGGGTGGCTTTGGGTAATGCCTTGCGGCTGGTCGGCGGCGTTGCTAACGTGGTCGCCCTCGGCCGAAGAACAGGCGGAGGTAAGCAGCAGGGCGCCCAACAGTGGGCGAATAAGGAGTGGGATATACAGCATACGACCCGCTTGTACGGCAAAGCCCGCCCCAGTGGCTAAGCACCACCGCGCTACGGCACCGGGTCATACCCCGCCCCGCCCCACGGGTGGCAGCGGCCAATGCGCCGTAGCGCCAGCCTACCCCCCCGCCACGCCCCGTACTTGCCAATGGCCTCGGCCGCGTAGGCCGAGCAGGTGGGCGAGTAGCGGCAACTCGGCGGCGTGAGCGGCGAAATAAACAACTGGTAGAGGCGCACCAGCAACAGCAGCAAGCGGCGAAACATAGCGCGATAAGGCGAGGCAAGGGAGCAAAGTTCGGCGGGGCCAATGCGCTGGTCGCCCAACTCGCAACCGGCCCGAAAATAAAGCGCGATTTCTGCTCATAAAAACTCATCAAATCATCATTCAGGCGGTATATTTCGACTTTTATCCGCTCATTAGTCCTTATGCTGAGACATTTATACTTTTTCTTTTTATTCTTACTTACTGCTCCCCTACCCCTGCTGGCGCAGGGCAACGGCCCGGCCGGGCACGGCGGCCGCGCGCAGGCGCTGGGCAATGCCTCGGCCACGCTGGGCGGCGAGGTGTGGGCCGTGGCCAACAACCCGGCCGGCCTGGGCAGCCTCACGCGGCCCACGGCGGGCGCGTATTTCGAAAACCGCTACCTCATCCCGAGCCTCAACGTGGCGGCGGTGGCCCTGGCGCTGCCGCTGGGCGTGGTAGAGCCGGCGGCGGGCGGCCTGCCCGCCCGCGCCAGCCGGGGCGTGGCGGGCGTGGAGGCCCAGCGGTTTGGCGGTATTTTGTACAATGAAACGCGGGTGGGCGCGGCCTACGGCTACCAGCTGGGGGTAGTGCGCGTGGGTGGCCGGCTCGATGCGCTGCAAGTGAGCTTTCAGGACCTGGGCAGCCGTCGCACGCTGGCCGCCTCGCTGGGCGGGCAGGCCGATATTCTGCCCCAGCGCCTTACGCTGGGCGTGTATCTCTACAACATTACGCAGGCCAAACTAGCTGATTACCAGGATGAGCGCGTGCCCACCGTGCTGCGCGCCGGCCTAGCCTACCGCCCCGGCAAGCAGGTGCTGCTGCTGGGCGAAGCCGAAAAAGACGTGGAGCGCGCGGCGGGCTTCAAAGCTGGCATCGAGTACCTGCCTACCCCTGCCGTGGCCCTGCGCCTGGGTTACGCCAGCCTGAGCCAGCAGAGCACGGCCGGCGTGGGCCTGCGCGCCGGCGACTGGCAGCTCGACTACGCGGCCGGCTGGCACAATGCGCTGGGCCTCAGCCAGTATTTCAGCGTGAGCTGGCAGTGGGAAGGGGAAGTAATTAAGAATTTGGAATGAGGAATGAAAAATGAAAAATTATTTTTCGGGGAAATTCTTCTTTCCTCATTACACATTCTTAATTGCCTGGCTTTTGCCAGGCTTAGTGGCGGCGCAGGAATTTCCAAGGCGCGCGCCGGAACTGGACCGGGTGGCGCAGGAGCTGTTTGCTGAAATTCAGGCGGACCAGATTCCGTACGAGGACCTGTACGGCACGCTGCTGAATTTTTACCAGTCGCCGCTCAACCTCAACACCGCCGGCCCCGAGGAATTGCGCGCCCTACCCCTGCTCAGCGAGGCGCAGGTGGCGGCGCTGCTGCTGCACCGCCGCACCACCGGCCCGCTGCTGAGTGTGTACGAGTTGCAGGCCGTGCCGGGCTGGGACGTGCGCACCATCGAGCGGGTGGCACCCTTCGTGACGGTGGCCAGCACCAACCCCAACGCGGTGCGCGGCACGCTGTGGCAACGCATTAAGCACGAAGAGAATAACGCCGTGCTGCTGCGCTACGAGCGGGTGTTGCAGCAGCGCAAGGGTTACTCGGCCGTTGATACCTTTCAGGGGCGGCCCACGCTGCGCTACCTGGGCTCGCCCGATGCGCTGGCCCTGCGCTACCGCGTGAGCCACGCCCACGATTTCAGCCTGGGCTTCACGGCCGAGAAGGATGCGGGCGAGCCGCTGGCCTGGCGGCCGGCGCAGAACCAGTTCGGCCCCGATTTTTTGTCGGCGCACGTCGTGCTCTACGAGCAGGGTAGGCTGAAGACGCTGGCGCTGGGCGACTACCAGCTGCAATTTGGGCAGGGGCTGCTGCTGTCGTCGGGGCTGGCGCTGGGCAAAGGCGGCGAAACCGTAACCTCTCTGCGCCGGGCGGCGCTGGGCGTGCGGCCCTACGCGGCGCTGCTCGAAAACACGTTTTTCCGGGGCGCGGCGGCCACCTACCAACTGGCGCCGCGCTGGGAGACCACGGCTTTCGCCTCGCGCAAAAACATCGACGCCAACGCCCGACAGACCACCGACTCGCTGGCCCGGTTCGACGAATTCAGCACCAGCCTGCTGCTGACGGGCCTGCACCGCACGGCCACCGAAATTGCCAACCGCCAGCGCCTGGCCGAAACCGTGGGCGGCGGCCACCTCGGCTACCGCAGCCCCGACGGCAACCTCAGCTTTGGCCTCACGGCGGTGGGTACGCACTACGGCCTGGCGTATCAAAAGCGGCCCGAACCCTATAATCGGTATGAGTTTCAGGGCCAGAATAACCTGGCCTTCGGGGCGCACTACAGCTACGGCTGGCGCAATCTGCTGCTCTTTGGCGAGGGCGGGCGCAGCAGCGGCGGTGGCCTGGGCACCGTAAATGGCGTGCTCGCCAGCCTGGGTCCCAGCGTGGATGCGGCGGTGCTGGTGCGGCATTATGACGCTAACTTTCACACCTTCTACGGTAATGCGCTGAGCGAAAACACCCGCGATATCAATGAGAGCGGCCTGTATATTGGCCTGAAAGTGCGGCCCCTACCCCGCTGGGAAGTCTCGGCGTACTTCGACCAGTTTCGGTTTCCGTGGCTGCGCTACCGGGTGGGCGCGCCCAGCCAGGGCCAGGACGCGCTGCTGCGGGTGGCCTTCACGCCCACCAAAACCGGCCTGCTCTACGTGCAGTACCGCGCCCGCCTCAAGCCGCTCGACCTACCCAGCCGCCTGGGCCGGCCGGTGCCGCTGCCCGGCCAGCAGCTGCGCCACTCGCTGCTAGTTTACTGCGACGTGCAGCCTACCCCCCGCCTGGGCCTGCGCACCCGCCTGCAAGCCAGCTACCTGCGCGCCGACGACAACCTGCCCTGGCGCAGCGGCTTCGTGCTGAGCCAGGATGCCACCGTGCAGCTGGCGCGCCGCGTGAGCCTGGCCGCCCGCTACGCCGTGTTTGACACCGATGACTACGACACGCGGCAGTATATGTTTGAGCAGGATGTGCTGTACGCCATCTCAGCGCCTGCGCTCTACGGCCAAGGCACGCGGGCCTATGCCTTACTGCAAGCCACTTTGAATAAGCACTTTACCATCTGGTTGCGCTACGCCGATACGCGCTACCGCCACCAGGCTACCATCAGCTCGGGGCTGGAAGAGATAAAGGGCAATGCCCGCTCGGAGGTGACGGCGCAGGTGCGGTATAAGCTTTGAAAGTTTTTTCTGGGTTAAGAGGCAGTTGTAAGCATTTTAGTGCGTTGGCTTCCATTTTATTGTTCTGTTCCGACTAATAATTCACAACGGAACCCGATGCTGTGCAACGCCGCTGCTGTTACGCGGCTCCTACCTTTACTCTATTTCAAAATGTATGGCTTCTGTTTCCTATCTGGCTGCTTTCCTGGGTACCTGTAGCGTGCTACTAGCCGGGTGTACTCATTCCACTCCTGAGCCGACGTTGCAACTGCCCGCTGCCACTGCCGTTGGGGCCAATACACTGGGCTTTCAAGTGAATGGACGTGTCTGGACCACGTATGGGCAAACGTGCGTCTTTTTGGGTCCATGCCGTGACAACACGCTCACAGCCACGGTCGGTTGTAAGCTTCCCCTGAAAGTAAGCCAGTGAAAAGTAGAGAGAAGTAGTAACTTTTCACTTTCTCTATTTTTAGTTGTTCATGAAAAAGAGTCGTTTCA
>JAABUK010001729.1_pt1 | contig 41035 bp, 70 predicted proteins | sample 5559141 | NCBI WGS metagenome assembly JAABUK01 (sample SAMN10711869, study PRJNA513367) | rock metagenome | isolation source: Antarctica rocks | place: Antarctica: Victoria Land, Pudding Butte nord | collected 2016-01-03 | reverse complement strand
AGACAGGCAAGGGATGCCTCACGCCAGTTGATGGGTCGTAGCATGTGATGTGAGATCGGGTCGTTCCCGTGTAGCCGGTCTCGGGAGGGAGCAGGGTATCGTCCTCGAGGTGGGAGAAGAGGTTGGGTGAGTTGATCACTCGTCCAGTCCATTTCGAGTCGGCTTCCTTAGCAGTCCTCAGCTACATGTCTACGTTCAAGGATATCCACAGACCTTTGGCTCAGACCACGAGAAGCTGACGACCTTTCGACTCAGTCTCCACTCGGTAAATCTGTGCCATATATGTCCCGCTCTCCAAGCCAATAGAATCACCACTATCGCCAGACCGGTTGGACTTGGGGGGTTGTAGACCGCATTCCAGATGTCCGCGAGAGTGATCTCGCCGAACCATTCGAAGGAGTTTGTGAAACGTCGGTTCATCGTTACACCCGTGTTGTTGGATATCCGAACTCATGGGAATCTTATCAAACGGAGATGAATCCCCAAAGAAGGCGGCAAAAAATCACAGTATGTAAAGTCGGTGGTCGACCTCCACCTCATTTCCGCAAGGCTCGTTACGAGACAAAGCTCGAGACAGATCATATGGCTATTCAGGGTTGACGAAAGCTTCTAACCGTCCCGATTCCAATATCTCATCAAGCGCCAATCTCGCCGTCTCCTTCCCCTATTCCACATCTCAGCATGGCCCAGCCTTCCATGCGCCGAGAAGGATCAGGCTTACCTCATCTAATCGTAAGATAGTGGGTACGCTCTCCACGCTCCAGTCGAATCTCGCTTTGTTCGTCGGTATCAGCCAACTGAATGGGATATGATGTCAGTGGTGGCGGAGACGGTGAGGTGTGACGGACTCAGACTTCGTACCGACCCAATAGATCACCGCCTCTGGTTGGATGAGTCAGATCGTGCAAGACCATGAGCGGGATGAAGGCGGCGTACTGGGCTTCAACGGGCCATCAAACGCTTCTCTCACGGTAGTCTCGACTTTCCGACAGTCCTGCAACGCTGAGTCAGCTGATACCCTTGAGACCCCCGCTTTTCAAGAAGGATGGCATTTCAAGAGGAAGTTCAGCTCTCACAGGACACCACATCTGCCCATCCACGACCGACGCGTAAAATATCAGGTACGTGTATTCTGGTGAGGTAGGTCCGTTCAGCTGATTCATCACATGAGGGTACCTGACGGGGCGTCAGATTGGCTGCTCGCGGCTCTTGAAGGATAAAACCGCACGGAGTAGCGTGGAGTGGCATGACTGTCGATCGATACAGACAGATGTTGTAGCTTCTGACAGTGAGCGATGAATTGAGTGACAGGTCGAGCCCATGGTTATGCTCTGTCCGAGAAAGTTCGGGGTTCCGAAATAGAAAATGTGTTACGTAAGGCTCCTGCATGACTGACCCTCATCAATGATGACGGGAGCGAAGGTCCAAAGCGAAGTTCGGAACACAATAATGGGCCGAGCTTTGGCATGACGCATAGCATGACTGCAAGTTAGAGAGCGGATCCAATCTCCTTCGTCCCGTATTTGTATACCTCCCCGTGCGAAGCGAGGACAAAACTAATAACACCGCTGCCAACATTGAAGACCATCCCCGCTGGATCGATTGGAGATGTCATCGCCGACTCTCCATTTGCTCTAGCCCAGACACCAGATCATCCATCAAATCCTGTCCTCCCGTTTGCCCCGGCGGACTAGTCGGGACGTTCGCACTCATCGGCTGTATCAGACTACCCGGAGCAGGTTGTGCAGCCGGAGAAGCAGATATAGGCATGAGCAACGAGGACGGGTTATATCCCGGTGCGACTCTATGCAGTTCTTGTCGCCTGTACCGCCCATCAGCATGGCCGCTTGAGCTGCAAATTTGACCCACTCTCGCTGTTCCTCCTCCACCTCGCGTTGGTGCAGGATCGCAGCGTTCCGTGCTCGTCGTTGGGCTATGGCTTCGTGTGGTTGGGGCTGGAGGGAGAGGACGTGCTCTTCGAGCGAGAAGGGGTAGACGAACTGTGCGAGCATAAGGACCGGCGTTCGAGCTGGAAGAGGACTAACATATGCGGTGATGTCCTCTGGTAGAGGGTGGATGTCATTCGGCAGCTCAACCTGGATTTCCATCAGCTGCAAAGTCACAATGCCGCGGAATGCACAGACGGGCTTCGGGAGCCATAGGGATGGGGATTTGATGAGTGGGACCGTCGCTGCCGAGGCATATTGCTGAGATATTGGGCCTGAGGAGGGAGATTTCAGTATAGCATCGAATAGAGGACAAATGAGCTGACCTGTGCCAGGGGCTGCGATCATCTTCGGAGGTACATCGGTATAGATGAATCAGGCTAACTTTCTCACACGTCTGCGTGCAGTGTAGACGAGGCCAAAATACGTCACGTGACCTGTCTAGTCGAAGTTACCTACGAACCATCGATGTTTCAGCACAGGTATCTCCACCATTGTGGAGGTGTAGTCAGGTCCCTTACGATTCGAGATGGTGGCTCAAATCGTCCTTGTACATCTTCCCCTTATCTTGGCGGCACACGAAGCTGATTCCCACCGTAGAAACCGTCCGACCCCAACGCCCGGCTCACAGAAGCCCTGTGCACGAGCCTACGGCGGAGGTACAGCGCTTCGTGTCCATTTGCGCTTCTTCTTGACAATATGATCTCTCAGGCAGATTGTCGGCTCCCGAAATGTCGCTCTCGCCACAGCCGCACTCGTGCAGAACATCGTCAGGAGCGTCAGGTTCTCGACAATTGACGAGCTGCTCGTCTTGATCAAAGCGGTGGGACGGCGACTCGTGGAAGCGAATCCGAAGGGTACCTCCGCTCGCCCTTCGCTGTTGGGTCCCAATGCTGAAAGAAGGGTACTGCTCGCAGAGCTCGCAGCCGGCAACATCATCCGCCGGATCCTCCGACTCATCCGCGAAGAATACCGAGCCGCCGCAGCCGCCCACCTCTCCGCACCCCCTTCGACCCCTGGCACACCTTTCCTCGGCCCCGACACGCCCGGTCTAGCCTTTCCATCATCTCATTACCTCAGCGAGGACCTTTCCTTCACCTCGCCTTCCTCCAGCTCAGTCTCGTTACCCCGTCAAACTAGCCTGTCGAACTTTGTCGTCATGCGCCATACCCGAGCCCAACTCGAACGTTCTGGCTCTGTCCTCGACCTGTCCCCAGCTACGAGTTCACTGTTCACCTCGCCGACACGGCAGTCGTCCATGGATACGCTCAATGGTAGGGAGATGGGCGCTGGCCCTAGTCGTGCGGATAGCGAGGAGTTTATGCGACAGAGCAGTAAGCTCAAACCGGTGTTGATTCAGGCTATCGATGAGGTTGTGGGTGAATTGGAGACGACGCATGAGGATGTGGCGAAGGGGGCGAAGGAGCATGTGCATTCGTCGTGAGTCATCGCTCATTCGACTGAACGCGAGCTAATGGTAGCTTAGAGAGGTGATCCTCACGCTGGGTCACTCGAAGACAGTCGAAGCTTTTCTCAAACAAGCATTCAGAGATCGGAAATTCACCGTCATCGTCGCCGAGTCCGCACCATCGTACGTCCCCTGCCCCTCACTGTCTTCTCATGTCTCAAATGGAGTTGCAGATATCTAGGCCACAGCATGGCCGCCTCCCTCGCCTCCTCCTCCATCCCCGTCCTCCTCGTCCCCGACTCGTCCCTGCACGCCCTGATGCCGCGAATAACCAAATTCCTCCTCGGAGCCCACACCGTCCTCGCCAACGGTGGTCTCTTCGCACTCGCAGGTTCACTCGCCGCTGCCCTCGCGGCGAGAGCTCACTCCAAGCCGGTGGTGGTGACTACTGGGCAATTCAAGTTCGCGCCGGCTTGGAACCTTTATCATGAGTATGGAGCTGTGGATTTCCAGGGTCCGGGAGGGGTGGTGGGGTGGGAAGGGAATGGCGGAGGGGGAGGTGTGGAGGGGGTCGAGGTGGTGTATCCTTATTATGATTATATACGGCCTGAGTTGGTCAACCTGTTCGTAACGAATGAGTAGGTCTCCCTCACTTGAGAAATTGTGCCACGCTGACGAGGTACAGGGGAGACCACTCGCCATCGTACATCTACCGGATCATCAAGGAGGCGTATGACGACGAGGATGTCGAACTGTGACCATATGATCATGCTTCACGTCCCGCTTGAAGAATGTTTTGCCTCGAGATCGTGCAGAGTCAGATAGACTCAGTCTAGCTCCGCCTCAAAGCCTCTTCCACTCGAACCGATCCGTTCCAGCCCCTCCCTCAGCTTCTCCAGTCTCGAGTCCGTCCTCCACCCGACCCACCCCTCCCCAACGAACTTCCCATCCATTACATCCCACACCTCCCGCACGACCTGGTCCTCCCCGTTTGTCGTCCTCGCGAACGCCAAGAGTACGGACCAGACCTGCCTCGGGCTCGGAGCGCGCTTAAAGCTGGGCCCAACACCCGTAGTCGGGGTGAGAGCGATGAAAGACCGGAACAGCTCGTCCAAAGCTTCCTTCGTCCAAGGGCTTGAAACCTCGGGCTCCTCAAGGCCGAGAGCACCCCGGGACCAGATCCAGCTCACCCGATCTTCCTTTCCTTGTGCGGGATCATACGTCTCCCAGAACGGAAAGAGGGGTCGTGCTCGTCGAGGAGTCTTCGGTATCTGTCCGTGACGCGCGAATCCTTTAAAGAGACTGAGGTATTCCGGGATGGACGGCGTGTGATCGAACTCGAACATGTGTCGCATGATGGTAAGCGCAGCGGGAAGATGACCGTTGTAGGAGCAGGCATGGATGAGACACGCGAAGGTCAGCCGAGAGGGAATCAGGCCCTCCGGGATACCGAGGAGATCCCGCGGTTCGATGTTGAAAGGCGGAGGCAATGGCTCATCGTCGTGCGATCCGCAGAGCTTCGAATACGCCGATACCACGACATCCCATTTCCCGGCGATGGCATGAATGTAAATGACGTGGTTGATGAGCGCGATTTGCCCCTCGTAACTGTCCACCCTCTGTAGCGCCGAGTTGAGAAGCTGCGGAATATCGTCGATCCGTCCACTTTTTTCAAGCAGCACCTGTTTCGCGAGGAAAGCGTAGCTGTCCGGCTCGATCCCTGCACCCTGCATACTATCCCACCATGGCCCGAACCTCCTCGTCTCGGCTGCCAGACCGCAGAGGTACAACATATGATTGACGGTCTGGCGATAATACCGCCTTTCTCTTTCAGTCTCGAGGGCTGAAGGGTTGGGAAAGAGCGCCGATAGACTTCTCTCAGCTGCACCGATGGCACCGGAAGTCACACGCCGGCGATGTCTCGCCCTTGAGACAAAGGCGGCGACCTCGACTCCTCGTCGGCTGGAACCTTTTCTTAAACTGCGGAGTTCGAGCATGATGCGGGACAACCTCGCATCAGCCGTTTTCCGACCTGCTCCCTCCCGTCGATCGAGCGTGTGAAGCGAATGAATGACCTCGGACAGTTCGGCTGGGGTGAAAGAATGCGATTCGGGGGCTGAGGCTGGACCGAGCTTGGCGTAGGCAGCGTATATATCTTCAGCTGTGATGTCGGACTTTGGAGATTCGATGAGTCGGTGTATGGCTGATAGGCGAGAGGAACGGAGTTGAGGCGATATTGAGTGAAGTCTGAGAGGCTCGTGTACTGCTGATGCACGATCGGTCGGCTGGGATGGGAACGGGATGTCTTCCGGGAGATTGGCGGAGACAGGATCAAGTAGCGATGTTCGAGGCGCAGCCGTTGTCGAGAAGGCCCTGCGGGAGGAAAGCACCTCGAAAAAGGCCGCTTGGGGGACATCGATATTTCCTGCTAGTCGCTTGAGCCGCTTTTTGCCTTCTTTCTGCTTGTTCAGGTGCTTGAGCTTTCTCTCGTAGTGACCTATTTGCCACGTTAGATTACACTCATGACAATCACTAGTATCACTCCCCACCGTACAAGCCTGCGGTAACGTCCTTGCGCAGAGCTGCTAGACTCTCCCTGGCAATGACCTTGTTGCCTATGGCCGCTTGAATCGCTAGCTCAAAAAGTTGCTTCGGTACAACGTCCTCTATTCCAGATCAGCGATGTTCGTACTGGCTCGCAACACATACTGAGCTTCTTGCACCAAACTCGCCCAACCGACTGCGCGGCATCTCGATGGACGATCATGGCGAGCGCGTCTACCGGCTTCCCGTTGAGTAGAATGTTGATCTAGTAAAACCAGTCAAACCAGCATTAAGAACATGTATTGCGGAATGGCAGCCCCACCTTGACCATTGGAGATGCCCCGTAGTCCGCTTTCTCATAGTCGAAAGAAGCGAAGCCGGAGCTGGAGCTCTTTAGTTCAGAGAAGAAGTCCGTGACAATCTCTGAAGACACCGATATGGGCTCAACCTTTTCACCCCCGAAGAGCGACTGAGACTCACCAGACAGTGGCAGCAAATATCGCAAAACAGCCCGACCTGTAGTCTCGAGGACCTTGTACTCTTGTTGTGTACCACGATACCTCGAGCATAGGTCCATCATCTGGCCGATATACTCTGAGAGACATGAGCCTAGACATTGAGAAATGAGTCTCGATCCACCGACGGGCACGACAATGGTGGCATTGACTGAAGGCGGTAAACTTCAGGTCCGTGACCAGGGCCCGCGGCGGCTCACCCATCGGCTCCTCCACACGTACGACCTTCATGTTGGCATCTGTCACATCCGGGAAGTCCGAGGGATTCGAAACGTACTGCTGCCTTCCACCTTGAAAGACGACTGCAAGACATAAATGTGTCAGTGTCGCCTGAACTATAAACTGAACGAGATCCACCCTTGTATGGCACCGTAGGGGCGGTAATAATGACATTAGATGAATATTCGTCTTCGAGTCGCTGGCGGCTGAGGGTTTCATCAGGCATTGTCCGGGCTGAATGGCTGCGACCCACAAGACATCCATATGAAGGGTCCCAAGAAAGCCTAGTCGAAAGCCCTGAGATAATGCGGCGGATGACTCGCGTTGTACCATTACTGCGGATCCTGGATGAGCTGCCAATATCTGACGGTAATTGATACCCACCGCTTCGGTCGTTCAGGGTGAGCTTGAGCTATGGTGAGCTCGCGGTCGGCATCTGGGGTGCAGCTCACCCGCTCGATCGCCTCCTCCAGCTTCGCAAAGTCCCCGGAGTCCATGGGAAAGACGCCGGCATATACCTGGAAGCCCATGAGCCGAGATCCTCCTCAAACGCTACCATGCGCACCATCGCTTTCATCGCCTTAAAGCCTGGCAACGCCTCTACCATCTTGTCTGCAAGACAGACAGTATCTCCGATAAACGCTAGTACCTGTCAGCTTTTTTTCTACCTTGTATGATCTTACCCTCTTCAGAGTTCTTCATGTTGCATACCAGGTACCTTGTCCAGCTGATCAGCATCATCTGATCTCGCGATGACGACCGGTACGACGAGTCTCACTCACCCCACTTGACCCTCGTACAGCTCATCGACCGGCACTTCTTCCGGATTCTGCAGTCCGACCTCGAGTACTTCGTACTTCCGATCCGCCTGGAGGAATTTGACCTTATCGCCCTTCTTCAGCGAGCCGGAGAAAATCCTGACGAGCGAGACGACACCGCGGTAATGATCGTAGCTATCCTAATGTTCAGTCCAAGCCTTATCGCTGGGGAGCCAAGATGAGCTGAATAACGGAATCTCACTAGGTGTCAAAGATGAGTCCCCTTAACTTTCCATCCTGACTCTCCCACCCCCTCGGCGCAGGTAGCCCCTCCACGATCTGCTTCAACACCTCGTCAACACCAAGCCCGCTCTTCGCGCTGATCCGAATGTGTTTCTCCGCTGGAAGACCTAGAGACGAAGCGATTTGCTCGGACGTTTCGGCAGGCGCAGCATGGGCGAGATCCACCTTATTGATCACGGGGAGGAGGGTGAGTTTCGCGTCCAGTGCATGATGGAAGACCGAAAGAGTCTGAGCTTGGATGCCCTCTGTGCGTCTGTCAGTGCGGGTCTACTACGATCGACAGCTGCTCGAGCTGACGATATTGCCAGCACTCACGAGTACAGTCGACGAGGATGAGTCCTCCTTCGCATGCTCCCAGACTCCTCGATACTTCATAGCTGAAGTCGACATGGCCAGGAGTATCGATGAGGTTGATGAGGTACTTCTGTCCGTCTGTGTGGGTGTGGATAATCGAGACGGTTTGGGCTTTGACGGTGATGCCCCGCTCGCGCTCCACTTTGAGCTTGTCGAGGAACTGAGGGAAAGATGTTGCTGGAAGAGTATTCGTCATCTACGGCCAAGCACGATCAATTTGTCCGTCAGCTCTCCAGCTGATAATAACATCGCTGCTTGGCCCACCTGAAGGAGACGATCTGCAAGCGTCGATTTGCCGTGATCGATATGAGCGATGATGGACAAATTTCTGCGAGGACCACGATACGTCAGGCTCCATCAGACACCAATAAACCACGATCCCGCGAAGTGGAGACAGCGTAGATATCGAGCTCACCGTATTCGTTCTGGTGGGAACTCCGCCATATCGATCCTCCGCCTCTTGCTCGAAGGCTCGGCCGAAGACTTTGAAGCGAATGAAGCCCGGGATAAAGAGAAAGAGCGGGAAGAACTACATCTTGAAGTGCTAGGGATAGGTCTCGCTGTGCCGGGATATTGGAACGAGGCTGCAGCTGCAAGATCCGAGCTCGGACCAGCTGTGGACGTCGAGAGGGAAAAGTACAGAGCTCGGGATTGGCGGGTCCGTCGTATGCAGGCGATACAAGGTCGAGTCACCGAACCATCAGACCGCATAACCGAGTCCAGGATGACGCTCAATCTGCCGCGATACGATCTGGAGATGATACCGGCAGAAATCTCTGCCAGAGAGGTTGGGAGTCACGGACATCCCTGATACTCCGCCCACCCCGCCGAACGTGCCTGAGCCATCACGCCTTACGATGCAAAAGTTTGAATTCGGATTCCAGAGCTATGGGCCGCCATGTTCGATCTTTCATCCGCTCTGTTCGGTTCGCAAATTCCGTCGATAGTCGCCAAGCAACACGATGGCTGCCCGCTTCGCCAGACATGCTCTGCGGCTATCAGCTCGAGCTTATGCGACCTCCGTCACTGGATACGGCAGGGAGGTGGAGGGCTTCGTCGGAGCAGTCGGTAACACACCTCTTGTACGTCATATCTTTCACTTCCCTCCCATCTCGCATCAAACTAATCAAGACTTCCTTAGATCCGACTGAATCGCCTCTCGACCGAAACAGGCTGCAACATTCTTGCCAAAGCCGAATTCATGTCTCCCGGCGGATCCGTGAAAGACCGAGCCGCTCTCTTCCTCGTGAAAGACGCAGAGGAGAAAGGTCAAATCCGACCTGGAGGTACCGTCGTCGAAGGAACAGCTGGGAATACGGGTATCGGACTGGCACATGTGTGTCGGAGTAAAGGGTATAAATGTGTTATCTATATGCCGGATACGCAGAGTCAGGAGAAGATTGATTTGTTGAGGATGCTGGGTGCGGATGTACGGCCTGTTCCTGGTTAGTCACCAAGCTGCTTCCCTGTCTTCGAGATCTTGCTGACGTGGTGGATCAGCTGTGGCGTTTGACAACCCGATGAATTATAATCACCAAGCAGCCCGATATGCGGAGTCATTGGATAACGCCGTCTGGACGAACCAATTCGACAACCAAGCAAATCGAGAAGCCCATATCCTCACGACCGGTCCCGAGATCTGGAATCAGACAGACGGTGGGAACCTCGACGCCTTCATCTGTGCGACTGGGACGGGAGGAACGCTGGCGGGAGTCACGCGGTACTTGAGTGAGAAGACTGGTGGGCGGGTCGAGGGATGGTTGGCAGATCCGCCGGGAAGTGTGCTTTTCAACTTGGTGGAGAATGGGAAAGCTGCGCGGGAAGGAACTGGGTCCATCACGGAAGGTACTTTGGCTCCTTTCTGCGCGGGATAAGCTGATTGGGAGTAGGTATCGGCCAAGGAAGAGTGACGAACAACCTCGCACCCGATCTCTCCCTCCTGACCGGCGCCATCCACATCCCCGATTCAGAATCCATAAAAATGGTCTACCGCTTGCTCGACGAAGAAGGCTTGTACGTCGGTGCCTCATCCGCGCTGAACGTGGTGGCCGCGACCGAGCTGGCGAAGAAGAAGGGGAAGGGAAGTACCGTTGTTACCATCCTTTGTGACGGGGCGTATCGGTGCGTCGAGAGGTCCTTTGAGTTTCGAGAGAGGTTACTGACGGCTGGGATAGGTATCAAGCGCGATTATTCTCTCGAGTGTGGTTGGAATCGAAGGATCTTGTTCGACATATCCCGGAGAAGTTGCAAAAGCAGTACATTGTTCTTCCTTAGACCCGGATTTCTCGTCACGCATGCAAGCAGCATATCACGAGTCGCTCGAATTGCACGCAGCGGCATTTGATCCCAACGTAATCGATGCCGGATACCTGTATACCGCTCGAGATCCCATGCAAAACAGCATATACCAGCCAGCACGTCCCAGTCCTTTGTGACCCCTAGCAGCGATCCGCTTACCGAGTCCAGTCCGGTTTGAGGCAACGCGATGATCCCCTCTCCAGGACAAAGTTGGCGCGTTATGCGGTATTCTAGACGTCTTGCAGTCTGCGTGCCCGTCTTTGCCGGCCCTTTCTCTGTAGCTGCTTGGGTAAATACGGCCGTACCTCTGTCGCTCTACCTGGCCAGTAGCTTATGGCACTTTCGTCGGGAGCCTTCCAGCGGTCGCCCGACGTAGGTGTTTTCACAGTTTCAGGAGTCGTACTTTGTACCCGCCGGATGATTCAGGCTGTCGGCTCGGAAAGTCGTTCCAAGCTACGCGAAGGTGACTCAACGAGGTAGATTCTTCCAAACCAAGCAGATCAAGCCAGCAAATGCATCACCATTTCCGCTTGAACAAGCTTTTCTTCTTTTCGCTTTCCCCATCTCCCTTCATATCCTTATCCTTCTTGCTCCGCCCCAGACTCAATCGACTCTCCTTACCGCTCGACAAGGTAAGATTCGACATCCGATCGGTGATAGCACTATTGAACGAGCTCGAATGTTGCATCGGTGGTGAGTGTGTTTGGATTTGCGGTGCTCCGGGAGGCGGTGCGAGTGGAGGGGGACCGACAGGAGGGACCCAATATTTCGTATCGAGGATGCTGCGCGGGATCAATTCACTCGCCTCACGTCATCGACATGGAGAACCACTGACCTCTGATAAGTTGAAGGTCGACCTGGTGATCGAGCTGGGCGACCAGGTGCTTCAGGATGAGGCTGTGTGGCGTTCGGTGCCCGACCGCCAATTCCACCTCGTCCAAGCGCTTTCAGATCTTTGACAAATCTCTCTGGCGTGATGATATGCGTTGAACCTGCTCACACTGCATCAGTCCATTCTCCGTCGATGAGGACAGACGCACCGATGAAGATCTCCTTCCCTAAAGCCTGACCAACAGAGTATGCCAATCGCATCTCCGAGTATGTCATGCCTCCCGCCACGAACAGAATCAACCGTTGCTTTCCCTCAGTATTGCCCATCCGCGCTGACGGAGCTTTGTGCCATGTGGGCCGTGCACTCCGAAGGGAAGACGAGGGACCGACCAGAACCGGAGGGAGACCGCCTGGTCGCAGAGAGTTTGACAGTTCGGGCGGAACGTCTTTGACGAATGGGAAGGTATTTTGGTCTAAGCGATTGTTGTTGTGATCCTGCGGAGCGGATCAGCTTAGCATCGTCTCCGTCCGAGAGGAGTAACTTACTTCCAGCATCATCTGGACTACCGGCTTATATCGTGACAGCTCGTATTCGCCTTCTGCAGTTACGAATTTCTGCTTTATTCTCGTCTTCGTCGATCGATCCTTCGCATCCTGTGCACGAGGTCAGTGGAGACCTCCCAAGCTGGCCCTGACCCACTTTGACGACTTTGGCGCCAAGGTACACTAGGTTGTTCACTGCCTCCTGCTCGGACAAGGATAATCGAGCATGCTGAAACAGTCGCCGTCGATCCTCATCCGCCACGCCGTCCCGGAAGAGGACATAAAGCGCGATCATCCGGACCTTGTCAATTGCACTGCACGGGCGGCACCGATTAGGACTCATCATGCAAGTCTTACCAAATGACTCACGTCACATTTGGATCATCCAGTAACGGCACCATCTCCTCAACAAGCGTCTTTGGTGTCTTCCCCTCTGCGGTGAAACCAGTCGCGCAGCACTGTCCAAGCTTCATCAGTTTTTCGCTTCCCGGACCACGGAACACGGCAGACTTACCTGTTCGACATTCGCAGCCAGACTAAGCTTCTTTTTTGCAAACCTCGACATGCACTCTTGCGCCATATCCAAATGCAGGGAGAATTGCTCCCGTTGTGTTTGAAACTGCGGCAAATTTGCAAGCATGTCCTTTAGGTCGTTGACATTGACATCCCCACCTCTGCAAGACCATCAGGTTGATCCATGGAGGGAGCTGAAACGGTCCTACCCGCGAAATCCGGCGTGCTCCTGTGCGAACTTGCCGAAGTTGGTCATGAGAGTATCGATGGCATCCTTCATATGAAGATGCCGAACGGAAACCCAGACGAGATCCGTGTCGTTCAGCTCCGCAACCTTCTGCTCTTTTCCGCCGACTGTGTTTTCGTACGTATATCTGAGCAATCATGAGTAGGCATAGATCGCATGGTCAGGTGAACGGACTGGTAGTGGGATCCATCTTCAACCTTCAGCAAGTCATTGACCATCGCTTGATACCAGAAGTCGTGAAGGAAGGGTGCTACGGGATCCATGGAACGGTCGACGATGAAGAGCACGGCTTTTGGCCGTGTTGATGGGGCCTAGTACCGATTTAGCCATCCTCCTTACACGCTAGAGTCAGGTTGATACCCACTGGAAACTCGGGATTTGCTGTCATGTACTCGTCCAGGTCATTCTGCACCTGTGATGCCAGCTTCCTGCTCAGATACTCCCCTACCGGCTCCGCCTGCCTCGAGCCATTGCTTGGACCGCCCATGGCCGATCGCCATCTCAAGCTCTGAGGTTGTTGCTGTGAAGAGGGAGGTGCAAGAGAGTTTGACGTAGCGGACTGAGCTAAGGGACCGAGTGGTGGATGATGGAAAGGTTGATAATACCGGATATAAGGGTTCTCGTTGACCGTAGAAAGGAGGTTGAGCAGCTAGAGGGCAAGATAAGCGACGCGGAGTAAATAACCGGCTTGGCTGACTGATCGGCTGGCCACCTTGACATCATCCTCAAACGCCTCCATCGCAAAATCCGCAGAAGTTGCTCCGCCCAGCGCCCCAAACATCGAGTAGAACGCTGAAGGAGTCTTCATCGTGAATATCCGATCCTCCAAAGCTGGTCGATGGTCGGAACCGCTGGCTGTACTGTACGGATGACCCACCCCAGAAATTACAATACAGCTCAACAAAAGCCTTCAATACATCACTCGGCAAGCTTCCCGTCAACTTCTGCGCTAGCCCATCGTCGATACCTGACAGAAGGTTAGCACCAGAGAGCAGACCCGACGAAGGGGACTTGCCGTCGATGAAAAAGAGGTTCGCTGATTTGTACGTCCGCCGTCCGAACGAAAAGTCCGCGATGATACGGTCGACATTCTGTGATGTGGGTGTGAGGAGGTAGATGGCGTCCACGGACATAGGCTGCCGAGGGGAATGGAGGGGCTCGACAGCTGGTCCAGATTCGCATTAGCTAATTATTCCCTTCCGACAACCAGCAGAAACCCACAGGTGACATTTTGCTGAAGGATGTCGAAGTTCTTGTAGACGGTGTCGAGGAGGGCTTGGGAGTGATCATCGGTAATAAGTATCTTCCATGTTCCCGCGGGTATGGATTGGAGGGCCGAGGTAAACCCTGCATCGATAGACTGAGTCAGCTAACGATTCCTCTTCCGAAGGATGGTGGTCGGACGACGGGAAGACCTGACCCCCACCGGAAGACAATGATCGTCCTACGTTGGGTTCGACGGCTGTGACGGCGACTTACGAGCCTTCAGTAGGTCTTTGAGCGTCATCTTCTTGTGGTGCGAGGATTGAAGGAAGCCCAAAGACAATGCTAGGGTAGTGAAGATTCAAGGAATGGCCGACAACAAAGATGCGTCATAAAGTCTTGGAAACCGCGGCCTCGGCCACCGCTTCGTCCCGGAGCCGGAACGCGTTCTTCATTCCAGTGAATTTCCGGCGCGTTGACCTGTAATTACACTTGACTCAGTAAGCGACTCAGGCAGAAGCCGCACCCGGCAGGTCCGAGATGGACGAGCATGTCCTGCGGTGCCTGGAAGCGACACTTTCGCCCGAGGAGTACCTCCGCCGCGGTGCTGAGGACCAGCTAAAGCAGCTCTTCCTTCATCCTGGTGAGATCAAAGCCTTGTTCAAAGGAATGGTCTGACGCGGATTAGACGGAGGATCGAGCCTAGCGAGGCTGCTTCTCTCGGATGGTGTCAAGCTCTCGCAGCGCCAGATATGTTTCACCTCAACACGATGGCAGCTTGACTGACATCCAGTATTGACGATGACACTCCGCGGGCATCCTGCTCCAGCAGTACATCTCTCGACACTGGTCCCCGGCTTCGCCTGCTTACCAGGGTCCCATCATACCATACCAGGCAAGTTTGAAAACTCAGAACGAGCTGGACGATTAGTGATCAGGTCTTAGATTAAAGCGGAATTGCGTCCTCTCATCTTCCACGGCCTGTCAGACGAAGAGAGCAAGATCCGCTCGGCCAGCGTAAATCAATCCTGATGTTTGAAGCTACGCTGATGATGGTATCGATAAATAGGCCTTCGCTCTGTCTACCATCGCCCGCTATGATTGGCCAGATGACTATCCTGATCTGCTATCATCACTGATAGCATTACTGCAATCTGGATCCGCCAATCCTGTAGATGGGGCGATGAAGGTCATAGCCGAGCTAGTCGAAGAAGATCTCAGCGAGGATCAGCTGCTGCCCGTTCTGAACAATCTCGTGCCGGCATTGATTGTTGTTCTCGGAGATGCGCAGGTCAATCATCCCGTCTGAACCGCATCCTCGGGCTAACGTGAGCAGGTCCACTCTCCCGCCACACGAGCTTCCACAGTCAATGCATTTCGCAAGGTCATTCGAATGCTCGAGACAGTACGAGATGAGCATCCACAAGCGGTCCGGCAGGCCCTTGAGCAGATCGCCCCGGTGTGGCTAGGGGCATTTCGGCAAGTGTTGTCGACGGACGCGGCGGCAGAGGTCTCAGACAGCTGGGAGTCAATCAGGATTCGGATGGAGGTTTTCCGGGTACATCTCAGCCTAGAAGTCATGGTCTCGGCTGATGAGCTTCTTGTCAGACCTTATCGACGTTTCAATCCGTCTTTCCCCGTGTCCTTGCACCAGACCTAGAGAAATACCTCCAGCTCTCCATCGATAATCTTACCTCCCTCATCTCCCTGTTCCACTCATATCATCTTTCCGCATCGCCCGACGCTCCCGGACCACCATCACCCCCATCGGACGTCGGTCTCATCGCTCCGAAGATGGGCATCGATGATCTGGCTTGCACCGTTTTTGACTTCCTGACCCCGCTCGTGCGAACGACCAAGGCTGCGTCAATTCTGGCCTCAGGAGATAAGGGGAGGGAGATGGGAACGCACGTAATGGAGAGTCTGGTCAGCTTGCTGGTGGAGTACACTCAAGTCTCGAGGGTAAACGTGAGCATGCACCGACCTGTTTGAAAGGTTAGGCTGATGATTTGATATACAGGAAGAGGAATGGCTAGAGGATGCAAACGCGTTTATCATAGACGATGATGCCGACACGGATCAGTATGGCTTACGGGTAGTGGGTCTCGATCTGCTCGGGGTGAGTACCATGAAATGGCTCAGCCGGATTTTGACAAAAGTCTCATAGTCGTTGATCGACAAGTGGCCGCAAGCGGTGGTGCGGCTACTGCAGAACGCTATGAAACGAGTCGTGCACAACTCCGCGCGGGCGAAGACATCAGGTGACGCCACTTGGTGAGCGAGCTGTCTGTTTGGATCATTCACTCCCTAATAGACAATAAGGTGGAAGCCACTTGAGGCGGTTCTGGCGTTGTTAGGCGGGGTAGCGGATGACATCTGCGATCTTCTGGATATTCACGAGACCGACGATCAACCGAAATCGATTGACGTGGAGGACCTACTCGATCAGGTCATACCCAGACTGCTCCACCAGTCAAGTGGGTACAGACGTATTTCCCAATGCACCCAAGCTAAATCTACGCCGCAGATACTCCCTTCCTACAGGGTCGCGCGTTCATCTTTGCTAGCCAGTATGCTTCTCGGCTCTCGGCTGGGCTGGCCGGCCAGTATTTGTCGGCAGCTGTACTCGTGCTGGAATCAACTTCTGTTAGCGTACCAGTGAAAGTCTCAGCAGTGAAGACAGTCAAAAAGTGCGTGACCACCGCCGAACTCTCAAACCCAAACTGATAGCGCGACCTTGTCTAGCTTTTGCCGCTTTATCGACGTCGGGGTGATGCAACCCCATTCTCGCAAGATCCTGGCCCTTCTCCTCCCCCTGATTCAGCACACCACGAACGAAACCCTTTATCTCCTGATTGAAACGCTTCGAGCTGTGCTTGCACTCGATAAGGATGTCTTGACTCCGGAATCTATGCCTGAGATGGCAGTGCAGATCTACGTAGCCTGGTACGCTCATTCGAACGGTAAGCAGAGTGACTCTCTTCAGTCCTGATCGTCAGATCCGGTTCTCACCGCCATTGTCGAAGAGCTGTTCGAGGCTATCGTTGTCCTGCCGAATCGGGCTGTCGTCCATAGTCTCGTCGTCCACGCGCTCCCGATGTTGACCGGCGCCATCGTATCGCCATCCACGGCCGAAATGGTACACCTTCCCGGAGAAGCGATTCAGCTCGCCAACAGCTTGTTGCGGGGTCGTGCTGGACCGATCGAGGAGGAATTTGTTCCAACGGTAACAGCCGCGATCATCTCGTGCTTGCGACAGACGGATGATATAGAAGTGATCCAGGTTCGTTCTCCGTCGAGTGGCCCGTCGGTCTAATTTGTATAGCACGGGATGATCCACCTGACCCTTGTTGTTCGGAAAGACTGCGAGAAACTTATCACGTGGTCAGTCGGGATTCGGGATTTGCGCTCCTGCTGAAGAAGAGCTAGGCATGACAAAGATGGCTCGAACGGCATTTCGAGCATCTTTGGCCTTCTTGGCCGTTTTCTCGCGCCGAGTTTCTCGGAGTCCGGCGGGATCTTCGTCGGTGACCTCATCTCGCATCTTTTCCGGAAGGCTGGGTCAGCGATAGGCCCAGTCCTACCAGATCTTCTGAAGGTGCTAGTGGAGCGATTGGCCGTCGCACGGCTCCCCTCGTTTGTCCAGGTAAATCTCCCAGTACAGCGCCATCCCCAGTACTGAGAATCGCTTCTTAGAGCCTAGTATTGCCGTTTGCCTATCTCTTCGGCACCGAGCACGCGCAACCTACCATAAATCTTCTGTCCCAACTCGCCGTTACAGTAGTGGACGGATCGTTCAAGTCCGCGCTGGATGTGGTGCTGTATGCATGGAGTGACACGAGCGATACCATTACCGGTTCTTGGAATATACGAGTGAGGTGAGCAATGTCATAGCAGGGACTTCATGAAGCATCGGCTGAAGCCCGCAGCGACCTAGGGATGTGCAAGCTCTTCGAGATGCCACATTCGAGGTTGCAAGAGATCGTTGTGAAGGGGGACCTGATCATTTCCAAAGCAAACCGGGATAGTATGTAAGATCCTCCTTTGGGGGCTACTGTCTAACGACTGGATGACAGCTATCATGACCCGCTCGAAGACCAAGATCAGTGAGCATCGTCAGGAGTGCGAGAAGTTTCAGCTCATCATCGACCAGCGCCGGATCACTTTACACAGATCCCCTTTCCGGTCAAAGCGCTCAAATCGCTGCTCAAGGATGTTCAGATGACTGAAACGAAACCTTCCAACAACGGCAAATCACGAGATCTGGATGTTGAGGAGGACGACGGAGTACGTCCATCCCCCTATCGAGACTGTGATGTCTCTGATTGGGGAAATGTATAGGATGACGAGTGGGATGACGATGATCCGCTCGGCGACACAGCGCCAGTTGGGGAGTTCGACTATCTGTCATGTAGGCGATACTGGTTCGTTGGATCACTTGAGCTGATTCGGCTGAGCAGCGTGGATGGAAGACGGCCCAGCACACGACGACGCGCAAAATGATGATGAGGATCTGCGATCGGATCCCGTTGCAGAGGTTGACATGGGGGTCAGTCCGCTGAATGTTGATCGGGGTGGTCCGACTATTGGATCCGCTCTCGATCCGATTAGCAGAGCTGATTTGTCCCAGCAACACATCCGAGATACCCTAGCGCGATGTTATGCGAGCAACGTCAATGGGATGCACGAGATGATTGGGGCTTTGACAGAAGGGGAGAAGGCGATTTTACGGAGTGTTTTGACTCTCTGATCGTGTCTAGTATATTATCATCAGCATAGTCTATATCATGCACCGTATTCACAGGATGGCGTGGATACGGCATAGTGATATGTCGTACCAGAAAGCTCCAGGTTATCGACTTGAAATGACACCATCAAGAATTAATTTTATGTCGTCCTGTTGTCAACGACAAAGTACTCTTCTGCAGCCCAGACGTGTTCCGCGAAGCGTAGTGTGTATCAGCACTGGATACCGAGCAATTCACCTTTGGCCATCGAATCGAACCGTCAGATTTGAGGTGCTGCTGAAAGCGCCCTGGGGAGGGCAAGCGCATATTGCACCCTCTCCCCAACCCCATTTCGCCTATACATCTCATTCATCGGGTATATCGGCGGGCTTCTTGATCCCCTTCGACAGCTTGTAATACACCACCGTCGAGTCGGACGTGACAATAGCCACGTAGATCATCTCCCTATCAAGCGTCTCGTTCGCTTCGCCTTCCTCCGCTACTCCACTCGTCCCTCCTGGATCGTCCGTCTCGCCTCGATCCCTCGCTATTCGCCGTCGCAGCTCGTCAATATCCGGTACGAGTGGTGGGACCGGCTCAGGTAATGATGTGATGCGAAGGGAAGATAGCGATGCGAAGATGGATTTCAGGGAGGAGGGTTGGAGTGCAGTGGTGTGAAGCGGGAGAGGGAGGACTGCTCGTAATGGATCCTGATACCCATCAGCTCGCTGAATTCTCCTCATAAAGCTTACACGTACTGATTTCCGTTTGTGGCCGACGATTATTGACCATCCTGATTCAGGCAGCTCGAGCACTCGGAGATCTTTCCATTCGACGGCTGAGGAGCGTCACGATAGTGAGTAGGAAGATTGAGGAATGCAGGAAGGCACGTACAGAGGAAAAGGTCTCGGAAGGATGTGAGGAGGGGTCCTGCCTGGAGCGGACAGGCGGAGAGGATGGGTTGGAGGTGCTGTTGCTAGCTAGATCAGTCATAGAAGCTTCTAGAACCTCGACAATCGCAGCAGGACTCACCAGAATATCGTTCGTCATGTTACTTGTCTCTGTTGAACAGCTGTCTGCCAATATGAGTCTAGAAGCGCTGGTCTTGGCGGAACGTCGCGTGGCCAAGTTCCTGGATTAAGGGGAAACAAGTATTCCATCAATTCAGACGGAACGGCCCCGGAGATACTTGCCCCAGACTTGCGAATTCCTCGCGGAAAGCTGCACTCTCTCCTCTCTGTGATCCCCTTCTTGATCCCCATCATGGCTTCTCGCACCGCCCTCTCTCGCCTTTCCACTTCCATATCACGCTCCGCTACCGCCAACCTATCCACTTCTGCAGCTTCCAAGCTCGTCTCCCGGAATGCTCTCGCTTCCACCCCCCTTGCCAGAGTGAGCCGGAGTGCCCCGCGATTCCTGGTTGGCGAGCAGAGGCGAATGGCCAGCTCTGACGAAGGAAGGGGCTCTATGGTGAGCCCAGCAGCTGATATGGCGAGGGACATTGAGCTGACGTGGGCTAGACGGTGAGAGAGGCGTTGAATACTGCTATGGAGGAGGAGATGTTGAGGGATGAGACGGTGTTCATCATGGGGGAGGAGGTGGCGAGGTACAATGGGGCGTACAAGGTGGGTAGAATCCAGCTATATGGGTTATGTACTGAGGTTCGCGTAGATCACTAAGGGTTTATTGGATAAATTTGGGGAAGACCGGGTCATCGATGTGAGCGATCAATCCGGGCAGCTCCAAATACAGCTGCGCAAACTTTGATATGCTTACGAGATCCCTAGACCCCCATCACCGAGTCAGGTTTTGCTGGCATGGCAGTTGGCGCAGCCCTTTCCGGTCTCCGACCAATCTGCGAGTTCAGTACGTCCACCTTCGCCTCCACTTCCTCTGCTTCAGCTGATAATTGCCTAGTGACCTGGAACTTCGCGATGCAGGCCATCGACCAGATCGTCAATTCCGGTGGAAAGACGTACTACATGTCAGGCGGCAACGTCCCTTGTCCCGTCGTGTTTCGCGGTCCCAACGGTGCGGCTGCTGGTGTGGCGGCTCAGCACTCGCAGGATTACTCGGCTTGGTATGGGAGTGTGCCGGGATTGAAAGTGATCAGCCCGTGGAGTGCTTCGGACTGTAAGGGGTTGTTGAAGAGTGCCATTCGGGACGCCAATCCGGTAGGTCCAACACACTCGCCACCCATTCGCCGCGAATGACAGAGGGAATCGGGGAGTTGCACCTTCTAACCGAATTCGGTATCAGGTGTGCTTTCTTGAGAACGAGCTGCTCTACGGCGTGTCCTTCCCCATGACCAAAGAGGAGATGTCGGACGATTTCCTCATCCCCATCGGCAAGGCCAAGATCGAGAAGGAGGGTTCCGACGTCACGGTGGTCGCGCACTCGAAAATGGTCACGCATGCGCTAGAGGCGGCTGAGATACTGGAGAGGGAGGATGGGATCACGGTGGAGGTTGTGAACCTCAGGTGGGTCTCGGTTGTACATGCTCTTCACCTCTCCTCTTCGAGATGGTGAAGATCACGTCGCAGGGGACTCGCTTATGGTTAATGGTACTACAGGTCCATTCGCCCGCTAGATATCGAAACCGTCATCTCCTCGGTTAAGAAGACCAATCACCTCGTCACGGTAGAGGGCGGCTTCCCCGGTGAGTCAAGATTCACTCTGCGGGTTTTCTTTCGTTGACGTGTCTCAGCCTTCGGTGTCGGTTCCGAAATTATCGCTCAGATCTGCGAATCTACCGCTTTCGACTTCCTGGATGCTCCGCCAGAGCGTATCACTGGTGCTGATGTCCCCACTCCTGTAAGCCGTTTGGCATGCCTCCGATCATGTCGCGTCACTGATGGCGCTCAGTATGCCGAGTCTCTCGAGACCATGGCATTCCCCGATACTCCCCTCATTGCTAGAGTGCTTAAGCGTCATCTTTGTGCGATCATTCTTCTCACGATTTCGAATGAATCAAGCTGATTGTTCGCAGATCGCCAATAGATGGATCAGTATGACTGGTCTGAACAGGAGGTCATGACGACAGCCACGCTTCTCTCCGTAGACATTGTTATGCATCGTATGATCTCATCGCAAAGTATGGTAGCTTCGTGAATGATCTGCATCGATTCAGATGGCATACCTCTGCAGGCCCACCAAATTTGAGGTGCCACCGGGTATCAAAGCTCCGCGGCCGCGTCATTACATAAGTTACACAGGCAGGTGATCGCTCATCTTCATATTCACCTCCTTTCAACTTGTATCATCGCCTCTTTATCCGCCACCGGCATCAAGACCGCTCAGCTCCTCCGCAGGGGATGTACTCCCAAATCTCGCCGCTGTGCTTATTGCTATCCGCCGCCCGATGTCTCGCCTTGCCCGTCGACCCGCTGCCATCATCATCATCTCTCCACAATCACGGCCGATTAGCGAATGAGATCCAATCGAACTTCGCAGAACCGCCACGTCTCCCGATCACTCCTACTGGTGAGGGGCAGGGATGGTTAGCTAGGTGGTTGAGTATGGGTGGGGAAGGGGTCGTCACTGTTTGTGTGAGTATCCGCTCTCTCTCTCTCTCACCCATCGAGTCGTACCACAATTAAAGGCAGACTCCCCGATGAGGAAGAGGGAGTCAGTACTGATGCGCTGTGATATTTAGCTCGGCGATTCTAACTTCACCCTACCCCATCGACCCGCCGCTTTCCCCTCCCACCTCTCCCCTCCAATCTCTCTCCCCATCCGCGGCTACCTCACCCCCTTCTCCCAACTCCCCGCAATCTCCTCCAAGCCCGTACACGACGACATATCCTTCGCCTGTCTTCCCCCATTCTTCCCTCCGATCCGATACACCCCTCCCACCGAGCCATATACGATCGCCCTGATCGAGCGAGGCGCATGTGACTTCGCCACGAAGATCCGAGCTGCGCAAGAACGGGGTGCGGGAGCGGTTATCGTAGGTGATGGGAGAGCGAGGATGGATGAGAGTGAGGAGGAAGGGAGAGGGAGGGAGAATCTGATTACTATGTTCTCGCCGGAGGATACAGAGTCGATCTTTATTCCTTCCGTGTTTGTGTCCAGGGCGAGCTATTTGGGGTTGTTGGATCTGGTGGGGAATGGGACGGGTTTTGGGAGGGGGGAGGGGAAGGGACCGTTTGTGGATCTTAGCGAGGGATCGGATGAGGGCGGGTGAGTGGCCATGATTGCTTTTGGCCCACTTCGCTGAAGCCTTGGAATTCACAGAGCGCTGAGCAGTCTGCTGAGTTTCGCACTTCTGATCCCCTCGCTTTTCCTTCTCGCCACTATCGCCGTACACCGCATCCGTATCGCTCGGTACGCCATACCGAACCCAAACAGGGTACGAAAATCTAATAACTCGTTTAGGCAACGCGAAGCAGACCGTGCTCCACCGCTAGTCGTCCTCTCTCTACCCGAGCGAATCTGGACCCCCGACATCGTCTGGGAGAAAGAGGATTCCGACGACTCGGACCAGACCCCCACTTCCCGCTCCGTGGCCACCGACGCACCGCCACCCATCTCACCCGCCGAAATCCGAACGCCACCCGCCATACCTGTTCCTGATCCCCTCGCTTCCGCCTCGAGCACCTCCGATCGCCAGAAGGAACGGACAAAGTCGTCGACCGGGAAGAAGTACTTCTCGAAGGATGAGTGCGCGATCTGTATGGATGCTTTCCAAAGAGGGGAGATCGTGCGGATATTGCCGTGCGGGCATGTCTTCCATAAGGATGAGTGCGATGAGTGGTTGTTGAAGTGGCGCAAGCTCGTAAGTCCTCTTTTGTCAGTTGGTCTTTTTCGGCTAAAGATATGGATGCTACAGTGCCCAACATGCCGAGCCGACGTCACTCTCCCACCCGGAGTAGACGTCTCGGGCGTCACCCTCACTCCCGTCGCCGCCGCAACTGACCCCTCTTCAATCCCCGACGCACCTACACCACTAGTCACGAGATTGACTGCCGCGTTCCGAGCTGCTCGCGAGCGAGTCATGGGACGGAGATTACGTCTCGAGGAGGACGTCGGCGAGACCACACCACTAGTCAGCAGAAGTCGCGCCGCATCCGAGGTCACCGCTCGGCAGAGCGAGGGTACGGTCTGAGCAGATTTGGGATATGGATCGGGTGGATCTGGTTGTGATATCTCCATTCACTGTGAATTACCCAATTATGATCGAGAACATGTTGAGATTCTGTATGCATGATGATGGGATACTGGCTGTGTTGTGCAGAGGAGATTGGGGTTGGACTAGTCGCAGTCAACGACGTCCCAGTCTGTCACGAGATATTCGTCGAGGCCGTCCAGCTGGGAGAAGGGGGATCAGCAGTGTCTCCAAAGATGGATCTCGTTCCGTTCGAGACCGATCGAAGGGAGCATAACATAGAGTAGCCGGAGGCTAGGGATTGTGGCAAGGGAAGAAGGCCAGCAGACAAAGAAAACCCACCTCCTTCATGTCATCAGCGGTAAGCTCGAAGTCGAATATCTGGGCGTTGGAGTGTATCCGTCTCTGCGAAACGGATTTCGGGATGACGATGAAGCCCTACATGTCGTCAACATCTCACGGCCCAAAGTTGGCGGGATGACGCACGTGTTGTAGGCCCCATCGTAACAATACCTGCGCCTGCTCCTTCCCATGCGCGTTCGCGATCTTTACCAGTGAAGGATGGTTGAATCGCATCGCGCGAGCAAGCGGTGCCCATGCCTACCCAACGATCAGTCCGAACCGAGCCAGACAAGAGGAGCGAGCACACCTCAAGGAGTATATCGTGCTTGTCGCAGATCTCGACGATGTCCGGATGCCGCATGAACGGATGCAGGTCGATCTGATTGACGACCGGTAACGGTGAAGCAGCATCGACGAGTTCCTGGATGTGTTTCGCCCCCCAATTCGATACCTCCTCACGTCACCCCTGCCCCAGACATTGCGAATTAGGCAGACTCACTCCGATGGACCGGACCAACCCCTCTTTCTGCGCTTCCACAAATGCGCTCCATATCTCCTTTCGCACAGCTGGCCCACCGATGGCAGAGTGCATGAGGTAGAGATCAAAGTACTCGACTCCCGCCCGTTGAGCGACGTTTTGAGATCCTTCATTGCGGATTCGTAGGTACGATTATGTTTCAGCTTTGACGTCAGAAACACCTCCTCGCGCTTCACTCCGCTCCCTCCTGCTCCCATCAGCGATATACGGTGACAGCGGAAAGAGGGCTGGTGGACGGACTGAGGAAGTCTGCGAGCGCCCTCCCGCACTCCCGCTCATGCTCATACCACTCCGCCGTATCGATATGTCGGTATCCAGACTCGAGCGCCCATTTCGAGGACGAGTAGGTCTCGGTGTCGGACATCTCGTAGACGCCTAGACCGATTTGGGGGATCGTGTGGCCGTCGTGCATCTGTATAACACGACGCTTTTTAGCTGGAGGGTTCGGGACGAAGTGAGGGGAGTGAGCAGGACGGACCTTCAGCCGGCCTCCGAGGGACGTGACAGGGGCGGTCATGATGATTATCTTAGTCTTGCTTTCAAAGTCGTGTCCTTGTCCGTCGGCCAGAATGTGCAGCTCGAGCTGGCCGGATGGCTCGTCACGCAATCCAGACAAGGGTTGTTTTCCGGCCAGCCCCGTTGCAAGGCACGCTCCCTTGGTGTCTGCCTGTTATGAAACGGACGAGCGACAAGAGACAGACAACAGCAAGAAAATGGACGAGGATCGTGAGAAGCCCTTGACCGTCTTCGTCTCCTTCCCATCTCTTTACACCCAATCGCTCATCAACAAAGCTCTCGTCTCCACCCTCCCGAACCTCTCATTGTCCCCAGGTCCCTTCGCCGAAGACTCCACCCCAACTCTCCAATGGTCGATCCCTCTCTCTTCCCCTTGACAAAACTAACCACTCATCGTTCGCTCACCCAGGGCTGACTACGATCTCCTCTCTTTCACCCTCCCCCACTCCCACCCCACCCAATACCTGACCTCATCTTACATCTACCGCAAAGCCCTGATCCGAAAACATCAGCTCCACCTCACCGTTTCCGAATACCTCGCCAAGGTCCGTCATCGGGGTTTGACGAGTGTATTGGAAGGAGGTGGCGTCCCCAGGGGATGGGTGGTGGAGCTGCAATTCGCGGATGAGCTGGATGAGCTTATGAGGGATGAGCTTTGGGAGCTGGGAGAGGATCTTGAGGCGAATCTGGCCATGGAGAGTGAGACACGCCAGTGAGTGCTTTGGATCTGCTGTATAGCCCGCGTTTTAAATTTTGAATGTTGATGGGATGGGTCACAGGTGGTTCATCCTCAAGCCGGGCTTCGCGGATAGAGCGCAAGGGATCCGGATGTTCTCGACCGAGGACGAGCTGTCAATCCATCCCTGAGAATCTCTCGCTTCTTCCACTGATGAACGAGTTAGACGAGCGATCTTTCGGAGCTTCGAGCCGCCTTCGGAGGCCGAGGACGCCGAGAACGAAGACCACGACGTGATCCATCACGAGGACTTCGGGAATACACTTGACTCCGCTCTGGACTCGCTCGCACTAAAGGCGGCTGAGATGGGGTTCGACGGCGAAATCGAAGCAGAAGACCGAGACGATGGTGGGACGGGAGTGATGACCTCCCAATTGAGGCACTTCGTCATTCACGTATGTCCACCTTCGGCCTTTATCCACCCTCGCTGATGTCTGGCATAGGAGTATATGCCTAGACCTATCCTCTTCGATATCGCGCAGAATGCGGAACAGGCATCGGACAAGCTGACGGGTCACAAGGTGAGCTGCATCCCGGAGCCTCAAAGTGATACCTGATATTGTGTAGTTTCACCTCCGCGCCTATGCGCTGATCACCGGCGGATACACCGTCCACCTATCCCGAACCGTGCTCGCCCTCTTCTCCGGCTCACCATACATCCCGCCATCAGCATCCTCGGAAGGTGGAGAGATCGATCTCCGACCGCACTTGACCAATACCTGCCTCCAGACGGACGCGTATGGCGCTCCGACACCGCCCGAGGAGCTCGTCAAGCTCTTTTGGGAGCTGGAAGGTCTTACTGCGGTTCAATCCACCATCACTGGCGGCTTCGAGGACGCAGGCAGGGTGGATCGCGAATGGCTGGATATGACTTTCGCGAAGGTCGGCGAAGTTGTAGGGGAGAGTGTCAAGGCTGGAGCGGAGTGTGGGAGTTTCGGGCTGCAGCTTGTACCTAACGCTTTTGAAGTGCGCGTCATCTCCCCTGGCGAGAACCCTCAGCTGACCGATCCCAAACCAGATTTTCGGTGTGGACCTCCTCCTTTCATTCTCAGAAACATCCCCTGTCCGACCACAGCTGCCCATCCCGACCGTGACGCTGCTCGAGTACAATGCGTCGCCCGACTTTCACCAGTCAGGAGACCGTCTCCGACCGCAGCTGCTCAAGATGTTCAAGGGTCTCATCCGAATTAGCATCCTGCCATTCTTCGGGATCACGGTGTCCGAATCTGGTACGGCAGACGAGGAGACGGTTGAGGGAAATTGGGAGCTGGGACAGGAAAGATGGGGTTGGAGGCTCGTGGGAAGAGGGGAAGTGAGGGGTCCGGGTGGAAGGTAACACAGCGGTCCATCCGTTCACGCCCTGGCCATGCAACAACGCTGTCCTCTTCGCCATTCTGTCAGACCTTCCGGTCGGACTGGAACTCGGCCTTGTCATCGGCTTTGAACAGGCGCGGAGAATCTCGCACGCAGGATGGGAGAATCCTGAATCAGCATCAGAAACGTCAAAGCATCTTGTTTACGCTGCGGCCTGCTATGCTTGAAGGACCGAGATGCCCCGAACGAAAGCCCAGTATATGCGCAAATCCGGTAGTATGTATCGGGACGCGAACAAGCAGGATAACTATCCTGCCAGTCCTCGAACGGAGACCGATTCCGACATCGACCGGCGGGCTCGAATCGACCAGCGGGCTCGAATCGACCAGCGGTGCCGCGGGCCGAAATCGGCTTGCCGAAGCCTGTGGCTTTTCAGTGTGGACTTATAATTCGCCATCCTACGAGGCTTATGAGCCGTTTCAAGCCGGAACCGACCGGCGAAAGCCCTTGGAGACCCCACTCGAGACAGCCCGTGATCCATCGAGTCACGAAAACCTGAGCTATCGGATCCGACTTCCGAAGCACGGGCCGATACCGAAATCGAAACAACATGGCCAGGAGCCATACACCAGGGGAGTGGAGGGTGACCTTTGGGTTCGAGAAGAGGTAACACCATAATGGGGCCAAAGGTCTTGTTTGGTATCCATACATTTCGGCAGGTGGTAACTTGTTATACATTCATCTTCGATCTGCTCTTCCCCCTCATGCTATGCTGTTTACTGTTGGTACTTCGCTTCAGGTTCACCTCCGCGCCTAGACCCGCCGACTCTCGGGGGGACCGAGATAGCTGTAGCCCCTCTCTACGATCCCCGCAAAGTCCACCCAGATCCTCTCGACGATGATCCCGGAGGTGATCCCGTATACCGTCACGCTATGCTCCCCCGCACCTCCACCACCCAGCTCAAACGTCCCGGTAACATTCCGAATCTCGCTCGAAACGATATTCGGCCAGTCTGCAGGTACAGTCCCCGCTCCTTCCACCTCGGTCGTATCCGGGATAGGGGTGAACATCCTTGCTTCCCCGTCGTCCACTTGGAGCCCGAAAGCGAGTTTCTTACCGAGCATGAAATTGAATGTCGGGCCGATCTGGATCGTCACTTCCACGTTCTTGGTATTGCCTGAGGCGCCGGTTGACCAGAAATCGTAAGAGAGGGAAGGACCGGTTCCGAGTGTGTGATTGACATTGCTCACGGGGAGCATCTCGAGACCCGATAAGGTCCGGCCGTACCACTCGATATCCTCGAACGCGTAGCCGGAAGCACTCTCGTTACGCGCAAAGTGGGCAGCTTCCATTACGACGTAGCCATCACCTTCCACGAAGCCTTGGAAGTCGTCCGGCGGGGGGATGGCGGTAGTGATCGGCACTCCCAGAGTGACGTTCGTCCCATCGCTGCCCGCGATCAAGACCCCTCCACCCGTCGAGTAAGGCTCCTCCCCGTCTTTCTTCGGGACTTTCGACCAATCGATCGAGACGTAGAACCTCGTATCCGTACCCGCGTCCCTCTGGAGTCGTCCATGCGTGATATCCGTGTTGATCCAACTGATGTTCGGCGTGAGGGTGAATTCCACGTCCTTCGGTCCGCCAGATGACAGATCGACCCATCGAGTCGGTTTCCCAAAGGGATCCATGCGGACCAGATTTGGACTCCAGCATTCATACCCGCCTCGACAGTTATGTTTGCCCACACCTGGCCAGGCTCCGCGCGAGTTCTCAACGCTCACGCGGTAGTATGCGGGTAAGCCCTTGGGAAGGGCTTCGCGAGATGGCCGGGAGGGGGAGAAGGTCTCGATGAAGGATACGGGCGGCATGGTGTTGCGCTCCGTCTCGGCCCACCAATTGAAGTTGATGTGCTAGGGTTATCAGAATCGCTGATCAAAACATTAGATACGTGCTTACTGTCTGGTCGAGCATATGATCCCAACGCCCATCGAGGAGCTCGTGATACTGCTGAGTGATGGCCCCGTCCATATTGAAGTAATTGATCGCCTTTTGCGCCCACATATTCGTCGAGGTCCGCGCTTGTTCGGCATACATGTTGTTCTTCCCGACTGACCCGAGCTCAGCGAGCTGATCACCGTCGGACGGAAAGCTTACCTGCGATATAGAGGCGATTGAGGTTCGCCATGAGCTTGACCACGGCGTGGACGAGCTCGAAGTATGCCGTGCGAGTAGGCTTGTTCAGCTTGTGATAGACTTTCTCGGAGCGCTCTTCGAGGTCGGTCCAGTCTTCAAGCAATCTCTCGGCTCTTATAGCGCGTCAATGTATCCCCTTCTCATAGGTCTGAACGCACTCCTCGTAGTTCTCGAGCGACCACAATGTCGAATTCAGTAATTCCGGCTTGATCCTCGACACGTATCGCTACTCCCGTCATCTCTACACCATCTCCGCCGACGAGAACGACATACCGAGAAAGTCCCCATGACATGCGCGACCTCATCCGCGACCTCTTCACCGAATTCCCTCGCCGCCCAAGCCTTGAGCCAAGGTGTCACCGAGTTGCGCTGCCACATATCTCCGTCGTACGCGATGCTCAGGAAGTAGTTGAGTGGGATCTCGGTGAGTTTCAGGTCGCCGACGTTGAGAATCCAGACTTGGGTCATGTTGAATGTTTGGGCGATGTTGAGCTGTTCCCACACTGCGGCTCGTCAGCAAGCGCTTCATTACCGACTTCTGGAGAACCTGCTTTTGGCAAGGGAGATGGTATTGATCCATTTGTAGTCCCTCGGTCTGCCGACGTCTATTCCAGTCAGCACATCGATAGCGGTATGAAGGAACTAACATTCGGCATGGTAATACAGCCCGGATCCGCCGGTATGCTCAGACCCAGCGGGAAGCACTGCCATCATGTTCCCCCAGTTGTCATCGGCGAACATGATGGTGACTAGTCGATCAGCTGATTAAACTCTTTCGACCAGTATGCTCACCATCATCCGGGACCTCCAGCTGCGGATGTACACTGCATTCAGCATCAGTCGCGCGGAGGATGAGATGGAATTACGCCTTCCTGGAAGTAGCCCTGGACTTCCTTGTACATACACCTAGCCAAGCGTATCAGCTCGTGGAGCATACTTTTGAATACTGCACATACCACATCTGCGGGATATGACTGATGTCCGAGGTATTGTACACCTTCCTCAACAGATCCCTCTGAACACCGGCGACCTCTACGCGTCAATCCCGAGCGTCAGCATCACCCACACCTCGATCAGCGTGCGACCCACCCTCGACCAGCTGAACAGAACAGTATCAGCTTAGTCCCCAATCACGGTTCTCACATACCTTTGCATTCCCGCCCGTCAGCGGCGAATCCCCATCCCCTCTCATACCCAAAGTGAACAACGTCTCCTGCCCCTTCGCCCGTTCAGCCCCATACTCCCACCAACTCGTCAATTTCTCCTTATTCGTCCAATCCCATGCCCCCTCACCCTCCAGATCCCACTCTTCCTTGTTTCGCGCCATCGGCTCGTGGTGCGATGAGCCCATGACGATACCCATTCGGTTGGCTAGGTCTTGGTTGGGTCCTGGGATCGGGGATTTGGGGAGGCCGTTGGCTTGGGGGTTGAGGCCGTCGACGTCGAACATGCTTGCCCACACTTCATATCATCAATTACATACCAGTATCAAAGAGAAGAGAAGGAGGGGGAGAGGGGGGAAACGTACTAGCTGGCCACATGTAGTTCGCCTTGAGGCGGAGCAAGAGCTCGAAAACCCGCTCATACATACCCACCTGGAACGGCGTCTGCGGTAACGGCACCTCGAAAGTCTCCCTCGCCCAATTCCAGAGCACGGGCAGCTCGTCGTTGATGAAGAGACCTCGGTACTTCACTGTCGGTTCGCCGTGGGAGCAGATCTTGGTGGGATCGAAGGCGATTGTCGATCGGGGGACGGCGGGGACGTCGGCCCACCAGTACCATGGAGAGACGCCCATCTGTTCGGATAGCTCGTATAGGCCGTAGATCACACCGCGCTGTAGTCCAACAGCTTCAGTCCCCTTTCCGGATGAGATCAGTGCGGGGATTGTGAGACCCACTCGATTGGACCCGGTGACCATCAACGCCTCCTTCACACCCCCCACCTGCTCTCCACTTACGACTCTTAAATCCCAAACCTCCCACCGTCCCTCCATCTCACCCGTCCAACTCGGATGTTGCGCCCTGACCAGTCCACTACCCGTACTTCCCACCACAATAGCCCGTTCCGTCCCCCTCGGGAGGGTACCATTGTAAATCTTCGGTTTCGTCCCCGTGACTCGTTCGACGTCCGCCGCGAAGAAATGCGCGGCGACGTGGATTGCCTCGTCGTCCTCCGAATCAAGGACTAAGGGGGTCGCACCGTGATACTTTGAGACGATGAGGAATGGTCGAGGGGTAGAGGTGGAGGAGCGACCGAGGATAGTTTGGGCGAGGGAGGTGGCTTTGGAGAGGAGCGAGAGGGGTTGTAGGAGGTGCTCGTGGGGGAAGATCACGCATTTCTCACCACCTAGACCGGAAACAGCTGGGGAGAGGGCCAAGGCGCCGAGCGCTAGGGCTAGAGCGCGCTTGAACATGCTGAGTAGCTCTCTTTCGGATCAGTTTCGAGGGAATTTCGGCAGCACCCCCCCTATAAGTCTCACTTATTGGACCGGTAGTTCCGATCCGGAAGGGTAACGGCACATCGAGTGGGGATAGAAGCACCTGTAGCTAGATGCTGGAGAAGTTCATAGAAGTATGATGCAAATCAATGTGTACGCATGCCCAGGTGGAGGGGAAGACGTCAAGCACGCCAATTAGCGGGGATATGAGCAGGTTACTCCACGAGCCTTTCATCGTCGAGGCGATTCGGGGAGAACCACATGCATACACGTCGATCATAATGATCATCTAGAACAACCCAAGAGAGGGGCAGATACAACGTGGTGGGATGAACAATCGAGGACGGATTAGGCACAACAGGAAGAGTAGTGATGACAGTCTAGGATGAGAGAGAGGATGATTGTTTATGGGTATGCGGGTGACCGAAGTGGAGTGGTGGAAATGATCAGGGTGATGATGTACAGGTTGGTGAGGCGATGAGTCGATGGATTTGGGGAATGTCCGAGCCCTGTCTGGGGTAAACGGAGCGGTATTGATGGATTGTCCGAGGTGATGGCAAGTGATATCTGCCAGTAGCGCCGATGTTGCCTGAAGATTCCGAGAAGCGAGCTGAGCTGCCGATCAGCCTTTGACCGTCGACCCGGGACTCCCCCTCGCAGCTCTCTCGACCTTCCGCTTGAGCGCATCGAGGCGGACCTTGATCGGAGCGATGACTACCGATAGTCAGCTCGTAGGTCACTGGTCGGGGTCGTGTGAACTCACCCTTCTCCACGCCGATGCGGTCCTCTTCCCGGATGTGTCCGCCATCGTACATGATGTCGTCGAGCAGTGCTTGTAGCAGCCAGAGGGATGATTCGTATCCACCCTCAGCCGAGACGTAATCCCCTTGTATCTCAGCGATGGCAGCTTGACGAGACTGGAAATCGTCAGCGAGCTATCCTGGAGCATGCCAGGAAGGGGAAGACTGACTGTTTCTCGGGCTTTGCCGTGTACGAGACGATCCACGAATGGCAGCTCATCCGCACATCTTGCCTTAGCCCATTCGGCCTTCTCGAAGCAATCGTTGAACCTCGCTCGGAGCCATTGAACCACTGCGCCGCGTTAGCATGAAGCCATTCGGATCAGGAGTTACTCACTCTCATTGAGCTCTGAGCTCGTCTCGTAGCCCGCATTCTTCTCTACCCGCTCCCAGTACCTCTGAATCCGATTGGTCCCCTGCATGATAAACGCCAGCGCCTTGCAATACAGCACCACCGCCTCACCCGCCACGGCCTCTTGTTGCCGGAGCACCATAACTTCGGAGTTGAAACTGCTGCTGCTAGATTTCCGACGAGGCGAGTTCTGGCCGAAAGGCGGGGTTGAGCCTGCGCCGACCCCAGGCGGTGGGCGAGCCAGTGCTTGCCAGGCAACAAGACGGGAGTCTGCGAGCTCAAACAGGACGAATGCCTTCCGCGCTACTTCTTCAACGGATCGAACAAGTCCGTCTTCTACCGGATCGATCTCGCCTGTGCGGAAGATGCTTGGGCGACGCTTGGCGGCGGCTTTCGCTATAGCAGTTGCAGCGGTAGTAGCTCCTGTACCGATGAGCCGGATAGCGGTGTTGGTAATAGCACGAGCGAGCGCGCCTGTCTGCAGCGACGATGGCGAGGATCCGAAGCGGTTTCCGGGATCTTGAGGATATGATATAGTGGTTGGGGGAAAGATGTTTAGGGATTGCGGTATGGAAGGGGGTTGACTGATGTGGGTAGCCGATGATTGCCTTGCTGTCGGGGGGATGGCAAACGGAGGCGTCGTGGACAGCGAGAATGGGGGAGAGTAAGATAGGGAGACGATGGCGCTCTGCTGTGGCGCAGGAGCGCTTGTAGCCGGGTTGAACGCGGATACGGGACGTGACACAACGCTAGTGCGAGAACTTTGCCGGCGGACCAGTGCCGTCGGTCGCTTTGACGCTTGATCCAGCTCTGCTCGCGTCAGTGCGGCCCAAGAGCTGATAAGAGGGACTGACCATCCGCAAGCGCATTTATCTCTACCGTCCGCTTCTCCACCACAACATACTCCCTTCCCACCACAGAGTCACTGGCTTCCAGAGCGCTGTCATCCTTGCCCGTGGTCTCGTCATCCCGCGCTATGGTCATCGGTGGCGTCGCAGCTAGGGGTGATCCCTCGCCAACGCCTCTGCTTGGCCGGGGCCCTCTGCTGGGCGGAGGGGGTACATTCAGAGATGTCGGCGTGATAGGCTGAGTCTCCTCTAAGCTGCCTGGCTCCTTCTCACGGACTGATAATCGCCTCTGCGCGGGAGTCTGGATCGGTCGTGAGCTGGCTGCCGCGGAAGCGGCGGGTGTTGAATGAGGTGACTGCGTTGGTGTTGCGGGCTGGGTGGCTTCGGCGGGAGCTTCGGTAGCTCTAGAGGCAGTAGAGGGAGTGTCATCGCTGACATAGTACTTCGGCTCCGACCGCCTGACAGGTTGTCGTATAGATTGCGGCAACGGCATCGGTACAGTCGAGCTTGGATCGGACTTCTCTTCTCGTGTCGCCGCGACCTCCGAATTGGATGCGGGCTCCATCGATATCGGCTGCGATAGCGCCCTCGGCAATACCTTGTCGATTGATCTATCCACGCTCGCCAGCATTTCTCGTACCCGATCACTCGCGGCGAGATTCGCCGCCGAGCTATCTGTCGAAACCTCCAAGCTCAGACTCCCCTCCTCGGTACTCTCGGTCAAATATCCGTCCCACACGCCGCACTGGAAGAACTCGTCGAATCCCATCCGCTGAACTGGCTGACGTTTTAGCAGGCCCCGTATGAGAGCCTTGATATCGGGCGAAACAGGATTAGGTGGGGTGGGCTCCTCGGATGCTCGTGAAGACTCATCCGGGAATTTGATGCGATCCTCCCCCTTCTCGATCCTGCGGAGCAACTCGACATGGTTATTCGCTCGGAAAGGGGGTTTGCCGACGGACATCTCAAAGAGCACAGCACCAACGGACCATAAATCGGCTTTGGCATCGTACTTCTCGTAACGAAGGATCTCGGGAGCCATGTAGAGACTACGAAATGTCAGGCAAGCCAATTAGCAGGGGGTGAAGGCAACTCACGGGGATCCGCACAGTGTCTCTGCCATCGCTGCAGCAGGTAGTATCCTCGCAAAGCCGAAGTCTGCGACCTTTAGGATTGGGACGCCAAGAGGATGTCCATCAGCGATTTCTGTCGCAGTGGCGGGCTGGAGGAGAAGATTCTACCAGCTGCTCAGTACTGTTTCACGTTTCTCCTAGGAGAGACTTACTTGAGGCTTGATATCGCGATGAATCAGATCTTGCGACCTCAAGAACCTCAGAGCTAATGCTGCATTCTCGTCAGCCAGGTGGACAACTCTCATGGGAATCACTTACATAGCTGCCCAAGGAAACATCTCGTAATCCTCTCGTCGATCCCACCGGTAGGCGGATGAGGCCAAAAGATCTTCTCATTCTCGCTTGCTCCTGCTCGGGGCAAGAAGTCTAGTGTGGGTAGTCGTCCTCGATTCTTGATGTAGATGGAGAGGTCGGATCCAGAGCAGAACTCCATGACAAGGTAGATGTGCGTGTCGTTTTTCTGCATGGAAGTGAGGTCAACGACTCATGCATGTAATCTTGTGCGACTCAAGGGCAAATTAAGACACTCACAAAGCAGTCCTCGAGCGAGACGACGTTCCGATGACTAATCACCTTGAGGATATTAATCTCGCTCTCGAGATTCTCCAGGAGCTTCGTGGTGAGCTTCTGTCGGGAGACAGCTTTGATGGCGATGGGTGCCCGTGTTTTCTGCGGGGTCGAGGGGGATGGTGAATGTGAAGAAGGAAGAACGAGTATGGGCGGAGAGCGACGAGGGGATGGGAGTGCGGGGAGAGCGGGGAGGGATCGGTGAGGGGGAATAGGAAGCGTAAGCAAAGGAAGACGAAAGATCGTCAGCACATCATCGCTTGATCGTCTCCCCTTCTCCTTCCTCGACTGGGTCGAAACCTGCACCTCGAAGCAAGCAGACCAGAAGAGAGCACTTACCGACCGATACCCCTTGTACACCGTCGCGAAGCTCCCCCGTCCGATCTCCGCGCCCACCACGTAATTACCTATCCTCTCCTTGTGGTGATGTCCATGGCCATCCTTCTTGGCAGCGGACGACGGAGAAGCAGGCTGCTGTGAATCTGGTGGCATGGCGGATGAAGCCCTAGAGGGCACAGAGGCCCGTTAGGTGTTCGATCCACTTTAGTCGAACGGCGTGATGGGCTGTACGGAAGGAAAGGATGCACCCTGGTAAGGGTAAAGGATGGGAGGGGCCGATTCAAAGGAGGATTGCGAGGGGATGAGCAGTAATGGTTGACAGTGTGTCGAGATAGAATGAAGGGAAGGTAGAAATGATCCGAGAATAATTGGTAGCCGACGAAACGGTGAAGGCGAAGAGGTACCGGGAGTCCGGTCAACTGATGCAGGGCGGGTGACTGGCGAAGAAGATTAGGCGTGCTGATCCGCCCCAAAGGACGACGAGGCGAGAACAGGGGGACCTGCTGGGTGTCAAGGAGGCGGGAGCTGACTAAGGCGGTGATCGATCGCCCTTTCGAACTAGACTACACGTGAATCACTATTGGTACAACAAGATTGATCAAAGAAAGTCAAAGGCGAGGCAAGGCGAAGCGAAGATCACCTCATACCACCCATCGATGAGTCGCCGGTGATCTGACGGTAAGCCGTTTAGCATAATTGCCGCATTGGACTTTCAATCAGACCAGGAAGTGCCAAATCCATGAGCGGGGATTTCCGTTTGGAACCGTTACCTCGAGGAAGGGGCAGCTTATTTAGGGGATCGGCAGGGCGCACGCGAAGATGGGGAAGCTTCCGATCAGTAAAGCCAAGACCTCTGCCAATAGAGCGGACAGTGCTACAAAAGGGTCCCTCGCGCTGGACACGGACCCACAGCAAGATCGCCTTCAGGTCCGATCAAAAGCACACTGCACACTACGCACAGGACACAGGGCCACTTACTCTCCTGGATCATCAAGCCTACCCCGTTGGCCGAGAAACGCTGGGCGCTCGTAATTACTCTGTAAGCGTAATTCTACTGATATGCTCATTCTCGTCAAGATAGCTAGCTGCAACGCTCAAAGCTCCGCTGTGCACTGCTTGACGCTCTTCACCAAGATCATCACAATCTCACTGATCTGTTCCGGAGTCACCACATACGCCTGAATGACACATCAGCTCACATGTAGGCCGACTTCGACCTGGGAGGCGACTCACCGGTGCCAGCGTAGTGGACTCTCCTTCGTTCCCATCGATGATCCCGGACAATCCGAGGGTCATGAGACCGTTCTCGAATGCCCGGTTCTTGACACGCATGGCGAAGCGGGGTTCCAGCATGCTCGGAGCGTCATATTCGACCCCAACAAACTACATAAACCGTATCAGTTTTGCGACTCGGTACAGGGCTTAGAAGTTACCAGGCCCTTGCCTCGGACGTCGATGACGATGGTAACATCCCTGAACCCCGTCTGCAACTCGGCAATAAGCTGCTTCCCTCTCTCCCTCACATTCTCGCACAAATCCTCCCGCTCGATGATCTCCAGGACCTTCTCCGCCACAGCACAATTGATCGGATGATTCTGATAAGTATGCGAGTTCTGCCACATCCCATTCTGCTTGACCACCCTCGCCACCTCCTTATTCACCAAGATCGCCGAGATCGTCACGTACCCTCCTCCCAGTCCCTTCGCCATCGCCATAATATCGGGCCTGACCCCTTCGCCCACCGCGTCGTGGGCGAAGAGCTCGCCGCAACGACCGGAACCGGACATGACTTCGTCCAAGACGAGTAGGATCCCGTGCTTCTTCACGACCGCATCGATGGCGGGGAAGTACCCGCGGGAAGGAGGCATGACACCGAGGGCGGCACCGACGACGGGCTCGGCGAAGAATCCTATGACGTTGGATGGTCCGAGCTCGATGATTTTCGCGTCGAGTTCGGCGGCGAGGCGGGCGGAGTAGGCTTCTTCGGTCTCGTGGGGGAGGTGGGAGCGGCGATATGTCGGGGAAGTGACGTGGTGGAAAGCGGTCGAGGAGAAGAGGGGTGTGTAAATGTCGCGTCGTCCGGGAACATTACCGACCTGGCTCGGTCAGGATAGGACTGATGCATGGAGATTGTGGCGACTTACTGCGAGCGCGCCAAGAGTGTTGCCGTGATACGAAGGGAATCTTGCGATGATGTACTTCCTCTCCTTCTCCCCCTTCTCCACCCAATACTGTCTCGCAGTCTTGATACAAGCTTCCACAGCTTCCGATCCTATACCACGTCAATCCCTATCTCCGCCTGGTAGTAGCCACTCACCAGAGTTGAGGAACGCTGCCGCCTCGAATCCTCCTCGTTCACACAAATACCTCGCCAACTCATCCCCCGGTCCACTCCCCAGAGTCTGATGATAAGCATACGCCATCTTCTTCGCCTGATCCACCATCACGTCGATAATCTCGTCATTCCCGTTGCCCAGACAGGACACGGCCGCGCCACCGGACACACCGTCAAGGATCTCGCGTCCGTCTTCGAGAGTGTAGGTCAGGCCAGATCCGGAGATAGCTATGGGTTGCGGGTGGGAGTGGTAGAAAGTCGAGGTAGATAAGGGGAGGGCTGGACGGGCTGCGATCTTTGCTGGGATGGGGTGGGGGGGAGAACGAATCGGGGAGGATTCGGCGATGGGCGCCATCTTCACGGATCATACGGTCCAACGATTGCTACCGACGATCAGCCTTTCTATCCAAGATGGAGACAGTGAAGTTAGGGGTCCGAGAACAATCAGTAAAGATGTCGTGCGTCCTTTATGTCTGACTCTTGGCGTCCTTATCATCCTCATCCGCATTCTCATTGGAAATCCCGGTGTGAGCCGTCAGTCCTTTCGACGGGAAATTCGCCATCGCAAGCCATTATCTGCCAAAGTTGACGGGACGATTCGCCAAGGGGGATTGGAAAATCGCTAGATGCGATAAGCCAAGGGTGCCGGTGCCTAAGCGGCCAGACCCTGAAGTCTGGAACTCGGAATCAAGAGGTGATCGCTCAGTCGATTGAGGCTATGTTTTACAACATCCTACACCTTCAATCTTTCCGCGTCAGTCGCGGAATCCATACTCGCGGTCGCTTCGTCAAGGATCAAGACTTTGTTCTGCTTCAACATTGCTCGGGCGAGCACGACAAGCTGTTTCTGCCCAGCTGACAAGCTAAACAACAAGGTCAGCGAAACATCTTGTCCTGACGAAAGCAAAGTGGGACTCACTTCTCTCCACCGGCTTTGATCTCGCTGTCAAGGTTGACGAAAACGTTATGCAGCTTGCGGTTCTCGACAAGGGTACTCAACAACGAGCGGTCGTCTACCGTTTCCTGCCGATCAGAGTCGCCCAGCAGCCGGACCTGATGGAGGGTGTCGTACAGCTCTTCATCACTGTACTTGCCTTCGATGTCGAGATTGAGTCGAAGAGTCCCGCTGAATAAGATAGGATCCTGAGCGATGATACCCAGCTTACGTCTCACCATGCCCAGCGGAAGAGTGGAGATGTCTGCGATAGCTCAGCTCAACATCGTTGTATCCTTCACATACCTTTACCGTATTCTGTCGTCCGTTCTAGACTGACGCCTTTGATCTCCGAGTCTCGAAGGGCGACGCAGAAAGCATGCATGACGATGCCGATCGTGTGGGCGAATCCCAGGATGAATCCGGCTTCGGAACCCGATATGCCGGGCCTGTTGTATATGTGGACGAGTGAGATGGCATGCAACGCAATGTTCATGGACGGTATGACCACTTTCTCCAAGTGAGCTAACGCTGGGACATGTCAAGAGGAACCATTCGCTCACCTTTGGCGAACCACCAGGAGATGAAGAAACGCCAGGTATTGGTGTTGATGTACATATTCTGGTTTTGCAGGAAGTTTCGTAACAGCACGCCTTGCGTCCCAAACGCTCGGATCACGACGGCACCGGCAACGGTCTCACCATAGATGGCATTGATGGGACCGCTAAAGATAGCCAACAGCCGGCGACACTGCCTCGAGGATGTACGGAACCGCCATCCCTGATGGTGTCGTCAATCTAGATAGCTGAAGACAAACTTACGTATCGTGTGGCTATCAGGCCGACCATGAGCATGACAAGTCCAAACGTCCACCCGCCGACGACAGTCACGGAGATCAGGCAAATCGCCACTGATCAAGTCATCAGTTCTACAATACGCTCGTTCGCAGAACCCACCATTGGTCAAATTTTCGGCCGAGATACCGATCAGCTCGGAGCATTCGCTGATGGCTTCCTACTCCTCAGCGCATTCACGGGACGTGGACTCACAAGATCAGTCCCAAATCGCTGAACGATGGAGCCAGCAAGCGTCCGGGTGAAGAAGATCATCCTAGAGCGCAGTAGGGACTCCAGCATTTCCGCATGGACCTGTGAAGGAGCGAGAACATGATCAGCAATATGTACCCCTGTCACCTGCCGTAACAATACCCTTCGAACAGCCTTGACGCCGCCCCAGAACTCATACAACTCGAGGATTCTTCCCAAAAGAACGGAAGTCATGGACGACTACGCATATTGATCAGCTGACTTGAGCGTACAGTCAGTCGACTCGCTGCTGCATAAATCAGGACATAACGTCCCTGAGATTCGCTCGACTGGTCTTTTGAGGTCCATAACCTGTCCGGTCAGTATCTCATGTCGGTGCTTGTGAAGCAAACCCACTCGATGGCTTTGCGTCCACCGATGGGTGCAAGAGCCGAGAAGATCATGATGACAAACATCCCCATCCACCAAACATTGCTCCCGTTGAACTCCTTGAGCTTCTGCCAGTGATGAAGATCGACATTGCCTTTCGCTCTCTTCTCTTCCTCGATCAGCTGTTTCGGGGTCTTCAGTACCGCTTCCCTGAACTCGATCTCGTCCCCGTGAGTCTTGCTTGATTCTGCCTTGAGCATCGGTACGACCTCAGCTGGCTCTGATAGAGAGGAAGTCTGGAGATGAGTCATGTACTCTGATTTAAGCAATTCCTTGCCATGGCCCTGCCACACCGTTCGACCACCTTCGAGGAATACTGACTTGCTTGCAAGAGGTGCGAGTGTTTCGATGGCGTGCGAGGCGATAATGACCGTACGCTCAGCCATAAGGGGCGATCGAAAGCAATACTGCACTATATGCTGAGCGGTATCCGCATCCACAGCGGAGATGACATCGTCAAGAATCAAGGTCGATGCGCGACTATACACCGCACGAGCTAGGCTCACTGTTCTTGTCAGTCGGGACCGCGACCCCAAAAATTACCTCGAGCTTTTTGGCCGCCAGAAAGGATTTTGCCCCTGTGAACCGTGAGCGAGGACAGTGGATACATTGACAATGACGACATACCGCTCGTCGATCTGGGTCAGATCAGAGTCGT